>VMHT01114820.1_pt1 | contig 14343 bp, 17 predicted proteins | sample 4693611 | NCBI WGS metagenome assembly VMHT01 (sample SAMN12280063, study PRJNA550983) | marine metagenome | isolation source: seawater sampled from same location over 5 years 0.02-0.2 micron viral filtrate | place: USA: collected off the coast of southern California halfway between the port... ... | reverse complement strand
TGTGTTAACATTTTAGCAACTTCGCCGTGTTGATTCTCATCTTCAAGTTCTTGTACTTTAGCAAAAAACTTTTTAATATCATAATCAAATTCACTTGTTGGTGTTGCTTCTTCAATTTCTGTACCTTCAGGAATAATAGCAAACGATCTTTGCATTACTTCATCAAATTTATCCAAGAGCTTTAACATTGTAGTAACTTGATCTGTTAGATCTCCGTCATCCATTTTTGAAATGTTTAATGCGGCCTGTCTCAACTTATACTGCATGTTATCCATTTTTACTAAATGTCTGTTAATGGGTTTAGCATACTGATCTGTTTCTGGACTCTCGTTCATTTTAGATTCACGAACTGTTTTAGCCGTTTTGTTTAGTTTATCAAACTTTGCACTTAAAAAGTGTTTTCCTAGATCACCTGTTCTCATTTGTTTACTCCTACCTGTTTTTTGACTTTAGTAAAGAATTCAGTTGCCTCATTTTTAATTTTGTCTTCAATCATTTTGCCTTTTGGTACTGCACTATTGGCATGCATTGCCGCCATGTGTGCTTTGTATTTTTTACTGCCTTTTGGATGAGGACTATTTCCTTCTTTAATTTTAGGCTTATCGTGTGTCCAACCTTTTGCCTTCATATCTAAATGGTCTTTTTCTACCTTTGCCATTTTGCTTTCACCTGTTTTAGGATCATACATCTTATGAGGTTTAAAATCATCTTTGCCTTCTTTAATACTTCCATCTGCATTATAATATCCAGCACGTTTCTTGGCATCTCTTTTTCTAAGAGCATCCATTTTATCTGCTGCATCATTAGTTCTAGCGTCCTGCTCATCACCGTAAGTGGCCGCGCCATATCCAACAGAACCACCAGTACCAACTCTACCTGCTGTTCCTGCCGCTGTTTTAACTGCTCCATGTTTCTTTACAAGTGTCTTACCACCTTGTACTGCTGAAGGGAGACCTTTTTGAAGTGCTCTATTAATAATAGTTGCACCACCTTTGCCTGCAAACTTTCTAAGTATCCACGGAGCAACATATCTACCAGCAGCCAAAGCCGCCTGTATTGCCACGGGTATTACAGGTAAAAGTTCATTAAGTTGTGTTGATTCATCTAATGCTCTCCACTCATCATATGAGATATAGATGTCAGTGTCTGGATCATAATATGAACCTTCTTTTGTATCATAATATACTACTTTACCGCTTTTAGTTTGGAAAGGTCCTTCAAGTCCATCACGCTCTTGGTATTTTTCTCTGTCAATGTCTGGCATAACTGAATATCCTTCAGTTGCTACATCTTCCATTTCTGGCTCTTCTGCAGGGCCTATGTCCATTGGGTCTGCACCACCGTCTTCCATTTCATTGTACTCTGTGTAACGACGAACAGCGTCAATGTCTTTTGAAGTTTGTGCAATTTTTGATTGTATCCAAGGTTGCAAATCGTCCTGGTCACTAATCATACCGTGTAATGCAATGGCATCACGAGCTAGGAAATAAAGTTGTGAGCGTGCCATGAATCCATCTTCATCATCACCATCAAGTACTCCTTCAGCTACCATATCAACCGGAGTGTTGGGAGTAATTTTCTTTTTCTTACTTAACATCTCGTCGAGATGTCCCATGCATCCTTGATGTCCTGCTTCCAAAGCCTCATATGCATTGCTGAGTTCTGCTCTAATATCATATAGCCAACTTAGGTCTCCGCCTAGTTCTGCTATTGCTTTTTCTAGCATACCGCCCTCTCTAAAAGCCTTCTCAAGTTTGTTAACTTGATCCATTGCTTTTGAGAAAGATTGATTTACTTTCATTTCCATTTGTTTGTCTGGCATGTCGTTACCTCTTGTTTATTCCACGTGATTTAGTACCACCTTTTTTGCGGATACCTTCTAATTCTTGCTGAGCATCTAATAATGCTTTCAGTTTTGCTGAGAAAACGCCATTCTCTTCTAACGTATATTGTACTTGTTCCCAATTATCTGCGTTAGCATGTCCAACCAATTCTTCTAGATGGTCAGTTACAACTCTTTTGAGAGTTACCATACTCATTCGCCCATAACCGGAAATTAAAACTTCTGGATTGTTAGGATCATCTTTATTTGCTTGATAGATGCTCTCTTTAACTTTTTTAGATTCTGTTTTCTTGGATTTTTTTGTACGTCTTATTGTACCAGGCCCGCCATTGGCAAAACCATTTCCACCACCCATACTGGTAGCAAATGAACCCGAAACATTCTCATCTAAGTCTGTGAATCTCATTCTTTTCTCCGCCTTTGTAGTATTTAGCAATAATTGCCTATATTATTATGTTAGTAGTTTTGTGTAACACTCATTAGTTTCATAACATTCTCCCAAGTTTTAGGTACATTAATGACTAAATGGATACTATTGTTAAACCAACTGTGTGTTCTGTGTGTCTTTCTTGTGTCAACATAATATGCTTTGCCGGGTGTAATGGGCCAGTTCTTGCCTTCCATTTCCCATTGATATGCATCATGTTGTGTTGCACGACTAAGGAAAGCAACAATACGAAATGTATCTCTGGTTAACTGTGGCTGATCTTTATGTGGTGGAAACCAACCTCCTGCATGTGTACGCACTAACATACTGCGACCCAGTGGTTGAAAGAACTCCAACATCTCGTGTAGACTTGATAGATCATTATATAGTTGTGTTTTACTATTAAAGTCAATTTCACCTAGTTTTCTACCATGCCTACGTCTGGCTTCCGGCATACTAAGTCCATCATTATATTCATCTCCTGGCATACCCATTAGACACAGTCCGTCACGATCATTTGTAACACCTTCACGTCTTAGGTAAGGAACCCACTTATCATCATACGGCTTAATCTGTTTCTTAAACCAACCCATATCAAATTCATACTTTAATGGCTCCCAAATACTTAGAGCTTGTAGTTGTAGCTCACATTTGATGTCTTCCATACTGGGTTCAAACTTAGTTTTGTTTGATTCTAACCACTTACCGTAGAAATCTCCCTGAGCTTGGGTACTCTTTGGTATAAGTTTAAGAGCATTGCCATCTTTATCTTTTAGATCCTCTTGGAATTTAAATTTTATTTCATCTGACATTTAATCACCTATGTTTCTTAATAATTGTTTACTAGTACGTCTGTCTATTTTCTTACTAGTTCGTTTTTCTTTTTGTAGTTTTGCAACCTCTATACGATGAAGTTGCTCTTGTGAAAATTCTTTACTTCTGTTTTTCTTACTTGCCCAAACCTTAGCATCTTGCTTCGCTACACTATTCATTGGTCCATGTGTATCTTCTAGATCTTGAGCGGCAAACTTTTTATTTGACATAAACTATCTCCAGTCCGCATTTTTCTGCAATTCTAATACTGGCTTTATTTTCAGAATGTATTAGGCACCACAGTCTGTCTACTTTTAGCAGTTTCTTAAATATATTACCATTAACTGCTCTAATGGCTTGTGTACAATAACCTTTTCCTCTGTATTCCTTACCCACTACATAAGCGGTTTCACCGGAAGGTTTTATTTCTAATGCTCCAACTAATACATCATCAACCCATATACCCAGAGTGTTATATAACCCAATAAAAATATATGCATCTTTTAGAGTAAATGGAGATGCTAACCTAGTTAGAACGGCTGTTTCATCATCAATTAGTTTTTGTATAGCATGTGCATCTTTACCTAGTAGCCTAGATACAAGTAGTTTGTGTGCCATGTTTATCTACGAACAACGAGACCCTTTGCCAACTTTGCAAATCTTGTCTCTCTGTGTTTCAATCCATGAAGTCTACTGTTAATAGGCTTGGTTACTTCAGCTGTATTACTAAAATCAGTTACATTAGGTCTCACACGCTGTTTCCAAAACTCCACAGCAATCTTGGCCGCAATATCTGGATTGCTTGCCTTGTGTGCATTACTCCAACTACTTGTTAAATCAATACCCAAACTCTTTTGCATCCATTCATAATTCCAACGTCCTGTAAGTTGTATGTAGCCTCTACCAATAAAACGTTTTGCATCATTAACAGATTTATTTCCCAATGCTTTTGCTAGTTTACCAGCATACTTTTTAATATTGGGACTGTCTTCAACCATATCACTAAAGTTTTCACTCTCATGTGCCATTTGTGCCATAAAGGCAGCAAGTTCAAGACCTTTAAGTCCAGATGATTCAGCAGCCTTAAGTAACGTTTGTTCAGCAGATGTATTTGTTAGTGGTTCGTAAACTAATAATCTGTCTGGACGTGGCTTTGGAACTGCTGATAGCTCAGGAGGCAATTGACTTTGTGGTAAATCAGCAGCCCTAAATATTTCCTGTTTCTGACCTGTAGTAAAATCAGGTGAGTCCATTGCTTGCTTAACAGTTAGAGCACCCAAACTACCAATAGTTAAACTGGCGGCGATGGCTAAATTATTAAGAGTTTGCTTCCAACCCTCATTAATATTTTGATCTTCATTAATGATAATAGCACTTATAGGAATAACACCTTTGTATGCCAGTGTGCTATCATCGTCTTGTACATTTGGATCATCTTCCAAATTATTTGGATCTAGTTTATTAGTATCAATTTTTAATACTACAATATTGTCAATGTATTCGTCAGGCACTTCTTCGTTTGCTTCTGCGTGGCTGACAGCAACTTCTGGATCTTTAGCAAGGTATACATAACCCGGCTTACTGTCTTCCCATTGTGTCTGGGCGCCACTACCACCTAGTCCGTTCTTCATAATACTTTCTAAGAACGGTTTATATGTAGCGTGGTAAAGTGGATCACTTGCTTCAATAATGATATCGTTTATCTTCATACTAGTATTTAGCTATAATACTTTTCAGCATATTTTAGTATATCTCTTCTAGTCCAGAATTCTTTATAGTCATGCTCAGTCATTGGTCTTTTAAAGGATTCAATATCAACAAAAAACTTTGTGACGTCTTTTGCTATAGCATCAGCAACTTGTTTTCCTAGGATTAGGTGTGAAGGTCGGGTAAGGTGACTATGCCTACAATCAAGTTTTGCATCTAAATCTGGATCCTTCCAACTGGCAGATCCTTTAACATCCATTTGATCATTTTCATACTGTGTTATTGCAAACAAACAATTAGTGTATTGTTCATTATCTTTGAAATGTGTGTTGTTAGGGTAAAAGCAATTAATAAACATAGCATCTGGTTTGAGAAGTCTTACACTCTCACGCATCAAGTCATTAAATGATATGTATCTGTTAACATCTTGATAATGTATTTGTGGTAAAAAATCAAGCATTGTTTTAAAAAGATGTTTATTCTTTGTATCTGTTTCATACTTGTTTTTTGCAGATACAATATTACTGGTATGAAGCCAAACACCGGCTTCTGTTTGCCAACTATATCTACTGTCAGCTGTCCAGGTGATTATTACTTTGTCATAGTTTTTATAGTTAGCCAAAAAGGTAGAATATATCCACCAATTATCACAACCACCTTCTCCAAGTACCGTTACTTGAAAATGTGGATTGACTTCAGATAGATGATTCGTCCAACTATAATATGGATGATCATCGCGAAAACGAACGAATTGTTTGTGAGTAAGATTTTGCTTTGCTAATTCCTGGGCGGGGTTATTGTATTGGACATAACTGTCTCCTACTACAAGTATTCTCATCTGCGATAAACTCTGTCAGAAGATAAATCTTCATACCAGTCCTCTACTTCAGATAAATTTTCTATTGTCCAGGTGTATGGTTTACGTTTTTGAATTTCGATATCTTTTTTATCTCCACTACCACTATAGTATGTTTTTCTAAAAAAGTCAAACTTTTCTTTATCCTGATCCAGCTCACCGGTTAAGTCCTCATAGTCTACTGTTTCATTAAACTGGAACTTGTTAAATGCTTTCATCTGTTTATAATTTTTGAGTTGTGAATTGTATGCATCTGTCAATAGTTCTCTATCAATATGTAACTTTTCATTAAGTATAGTATCGCCCTTAAAATCATTATACTTGCCCCATTTACGACTGACAACTAGACTCATTACACCGCTTTTAAAATTACTACGCAATAACTTTATCTTATAAAAATCGTCATATATTTCGTAAGGGAATGGCTGTCCAGTCTCTTTCTCAAACATTTCATAATGGTGTACATGATCCTTTACAATAACTCCATTTTGTTTGACATGTTCTACTGATTGTAACCATTCTTCCGGAGTCTTCTTGGTTGTTACAGGATATGCTGTTCCTACATTACTACGAAATGGTTCATTGATTAGGTTATGCCTGTCTACTTTCATGTAGTAACGAAACAGTTGCTGAACATATGTCGTACCACTGCGTGGTAATCCAACGATTAATACTTTCATATTAGTGGTCTTCTGTTTTTCTTACTGGCAAGTTGCCTGGATTATCAAGATGCCATTGTATCCAATATGCATCTCGTTCGTTTTGTGATAGTCTTAGTTCTTCATGTTCTTTAATTTTAGCAACGTAATGTTTCATAAAATCTGAAGTCATTAGTAGGGTCTCATATTTCCAGCAGTTCTAACTTTATTGTCTAGGTCTCTATATCTCATTCCAGTACTGGTTGCTTTCTTAGGATCAATAGCATTACCCTGCTTACCATCAAAGTTCATGTTTACTGCTATCTCACCTTTGCTTATTTTGGCATTTGTTGTACCCTGTGCTTGTCCAATACCGGCAACTTGTGTTCTCTGTATATTGGCGCCTGCAGCCTTTGTATTGTTTACTGTTTTGATACTACCATCAGCATACTGTGTAGTCTGATTTCCACCAATTTTTGGAGTTGCTCTTGATATCTCATTACCGCCTACTGTTTTTGTTGTGTTGCCAGCGTTGTCTCTTCTAACAATTGGTCTATTATTTTCATTTACCTTAACACCAGCCTTCTGTGCAATTTCTTTAAATCCATTAATCGTTGAAATGTATTGCATTACTCTAGATTTGACTTCATCAGTATCAATACGGTCAATGAAGTCCAATACTTTCTTTGCTGTGCTGGGTCTAATCTTGCCGATAGCACCATTATAAAATCGTACATTAAATGGGTTGTCGTCTCTACGAGTTGCTAAGTTGTTTATTACAGATACAACATCACTCTGTTTGAGAGGAGCCTCCATTGCTGTAATTTCAGCTACTGTGGATTCACTTAATCCCATGTTAAACAGTTGATGAACAGCACCGCCAGGTTGTTGTTTAGGCTTTCCGTCTTTGTTCATAGGAAATAACTTTTTAGCTTGTCGTTCTGTTTCGCCAGGCTGTACGTCAGGTGTAGTGTTTACACCTTTGACTATTTTCCCAACACCTGCTTCACTAATAATATCGTTAATTCTCATTGTATGACTCCGTATCTTTATTAAAAGTATTTATCGAATTAGATAGTTCAACAAACGTTTTCCGCCAGTCTGTGCCACGTATTTTATCTAATTTTTCTAGAAGTCCAACACATTTATTTGGATCAATGTCGTATTCTAATGTGCTGTTTAGATATGTTATTAAGTGAGATAGTTTCTTACTGTGTACTGAATTGGCATATCTACTCATAATATCTAACTTCGCTTGTTGTGGTAAATGCTTTGCATCTAAACTACTAGGAACATTTAGTATTCTTATAGCACCAATTTCATATTCTGCAAAATGATCCAACAAGTTTAATAGTGTAAACGCATTAAGAATTTGCCATGTGATACTTATTTCTATTTTTAAAGAATTATTATATACCTTTGGATTTGCGACTGCAAGTTTTATATTTTCATTCAGTTTGTGCCACTTACTAGGGAAACGTATATAATTATTTTGTTCACCAAAATCATCTATACTACATCGTAACATTACTTTCTTAAAGTATGCCCATTGTTCAACGCCACGTTGATGTACATTTGTAATATTTGTATCGTATTCTAATGTAATGTCTCTACTTACACCTCTGTCTATTAGTGTTTGTAGGAAAGAATAATGCTGTTCAATAATAGTAGGTTCACCGCCCACTAGATATATATGTTGCAATTTGTCAACACTTTCAAATTGCTCCCAAAAATGTTCACTTGTATACCAATCATAATGAGTATTGTCCTTATCATTGATTTCTATTCTATCACTATCATCATAAAAATGATTAGTATTGTTAATTTTTCCGTAGTCTTTATACCACATGCTACTACTTTGTGGTCCGCACATTACACATTTTAAATTGCATAGATTACCAAAACGTAAATCCCAGTATATGGGCATCTGTGTTGTGCTACCGTCGGGTGCAGTTAGTTGTACTGCTTTGTCGTAATCAATTATGTCCTTGTACATTTTGTTTGTAGATGTACGTCTGCTTTTATCTCCGCCACGTTCTTTTATCCAACATTTCGAACACTCTTCAGGCTCTTCACCTGCTAGAAATTGCTTGCGAATCTTACGAGTAAATTCACTGTTGTGTATTTCTTCTATTGTGTGAGTTTTAAAGTTGTGTCCTGTTGTTCCGCCACTAGGGTGGTCACTCATTAAACAACAGACTCTACTACTTCCGTTTGTTTTACTTGCGGCATGAATCCATGGAATTGAACAAAACCTATTACCCATAGTTTACCCATAAACGTATTCAGCCAGTTCTGGATCAAAGTCCTCCAGTTTTACTGTGCCGTTTTTATCATAGTAGTCTACAAACTGTTTAACTACTTGTCTTCTATGATTACCTTCTTTAAAAGGTTTCTTCATTTCACTGATAACGTGATCAAGTCCAGATCCAGGATGATGTTTAATTGCTTCTTCAAAGAATGCTAAACTTTCTGCTTTGAATCTATCTGGAATGTTTTCCATAAGAACTTCCTGCTTGTTGATAACAGGACGTACTTGTATTTGACTTAGGGGATATCTTTCTTCCAAGTATTTTATTAACGTGGGGATACTTCTAACACTAAAAGCATTTGCAGTAATATCAAATACTCTTAAGTTAAACTCTTTATAGTACTGGTCCATAACAGCAAGTTTTTCTTCCCATACAGTTTCCTGTCTAGTCCACTCATCTGATTGTCCCCAGCCATCTACACTTAAACGAATGCCAACTTTTAGTCCTGCATACTGTTTTAGATCTTTTTCTCTTAATAGTCTAGTACCGTTTGTGTTGATAACAAAACGGGCATTGGGTGCAATACTACCAATACGTCTTACTGTACTAGCAAAGTTTTTAAGGTAAAATGGTTCACCACCTGCTAGATAACAATGCAATAGGTTCTTATCAATTGCTGAAATAATGTTATCCCAAGCACGTTCGTCATTGCTCCAGTCATAGTTTCTAGCATGATACTTTTCTAATTCATCATCTACTCTACCCTGACTCCAACCAAAATGTTCTGCCATTTTAGGTATCTGTTGATAAATTCTATTACTATTACCACTATAACACATTGTACATGAAAGATTACATATGTTACCTATACGAAGATCCAGAGCTCTAATCTCATCATCTAAAAATGGTACCTTACCATCTTTAAAGTTAAGTTGTCCTAACATTTTAGTACGGAAACTTCTAATACCTTTTGATTCAGGATCATAACATTTAAAGCAACCATCTACATTTTGGCCTGATGCAAACTGCTGACGTACTGCAAGCATCTCAGGTGATCTCCATATGTCACTTAGCTTGTGTTCCTTAATATGGTATGGAAGTTTATGATGACTGTTCTTACAACATAATGCAGTATAACCGTCATTATCAATAAATGGATAATTTGATGTGAATACGCAATATCTTCTGGGATCTCTTTTTATATACATGTTTCTCTCTTAGTTTTAGATTAGGCTAGTTCGCTTGGAATACCAATATCTTTTACTGTGTTATTTTTTAGGAAAGCTTCGGTGATTTTGTTTACTAGTTCTGGTGAATAGTTTTTCTTTATCGCCGATAGTAATGATTCGAAACTGTCTAAGTCTGCTCCATTATCTAGTCCTAAGTTTTGTGCTATTTCGTCTGGTTGTTTAAATGGTCCTGACATTATTGTATTGGCATTTTTCTTAGTGTAGCCATCACCGTTCTTTTTAGGGACTGGTGTACGCTTAACACGAATCAAACCATCTGTTGGTGACCACATATAACGTAGACTTTCTTTAGGTCTGCCGTCTTCAATCTTTTCTTCACTATCTTGTCTATCATATATTCCACATATACTTGCTAATAGTAAGTTACGGAATACACCTTTATACTTACTATCGTTCTCATGTGGTGAATGATAATATGTCTTTAACCAGCCTGGATCGCCTGGCATGAAATCTACTTGTACAAATCCTGTACGTGGTCTACCATCTGTTTTAGTTCCATCATAATTTTGTATTTGTACCTTTGTCATAATAACACTACTCTGAGCAATGTCTTTAATTTCTGGTGTACTTTTTAGCTTTGCTAAGAACTCCGGAATCTCATCTCGTTCTATTTTTAAAGCAACATCAATGTCTCCACTAAACTGTCTTTTTCCAACACTACCGAGCGTGTTACTCATTAAGTCCAATCCCAACGCTTTTTCTAGCTTTGCCAGTGTGGGTTCAATTTCTGAAATGTGAATTGAACCCACACCAGGCATCGCTCCCCCCTCTACGATGGGTAGATTTTTACCTATCGAAGAAACGCTTTCGTTATTATTACGCAATTTAGAAGCACCTGCTATTGCTCCCGCCGCCATCTGTGCAATTGCTTCTGGAGTTGAACCAGCTGGCATCTGTGAAGCGGCTTTCTTTATTGTGTTTATTCCTATTTTTATTCCACGTTTTGCTAACAGTCTACTTACGGCAGTAAACAATGCTGAAACTATTGGAGCATATTCGTCTAATTGATCTTCTACTGCAAATTCTTGGTTACTTGTTTTAAAGTCTGCTTTACGCATTATTGTTTTAGCAATTAAGTCTAGTTCTTGATTTGCTTCGTCCCAACGCAATGCAAATGGCATGTTAATATTCGTTGCCATATCTTTCATTACTGCTTCTGTATTAGGACCCATTTGTGCAATAGGCTTGCCCCACTTTTTAAATTCTTGTTTGAATAAACGTGTTAGCTCACTTGCTGTGATTTGTTTGATATTACGTTCGTCATTAACTCTGTCTAGAAAGTGACGAGTAAACTCTACATCAATACCCACTTTAGCAAACAAACGATCAGCAAAGATTTCTAACTGATCTATATCAGCTTGTTGCATTGGTCTATCTACTTCATTTATTCGCATGTGTGGTTGTTCCTCATACTACTATTTAGCAGGATCAGACATGTGTTGCTGAATTGCTTTTGCAGTACGTTCGAACTTGTGATCCTTATGTTTGAATCCAACTCCGCCGGCTGCTTCCCATTTATTAACATTGGGACCAAAGTCATCAATTAATATATTGGGTGATCCATCGCTATTAATTGCATATGGAGTCTTGTTGTGTGTAATAATAACTTTCTCCGGTGGAAAGAAACTTAGATACTTTTCAATCCATTGACGTTTGTGTGGTTCTGAATTAGGATCATCTGGTAATGGACTACTTAGAATATTATAACTACCCTTTAGGTCTTTAATCATACCCAACAAGTTTTTTGCTTTTGGTAACATTGGTAAGTCTAGCCAAAAGTCTTCTGTATCTCTAATCTTCTGTAGTTCAGGTTCAATGTCTGTAACATTACGCCAGCTTTTGCCTATTAGTTTATTCCATTCTCCAAAGAAGTCTGCTAGTACTCCATCCATATCAACAAATACCTTTGTTGAACTAGTAATATCTGATAGTACTTCTTGAATACTTTCCTTCTTACCGCCCTTCATATTTGCACACCAGTGATACATTTTGCCTTTTTCTGTTCCACTATGTTTCTTTGCTAGAGCTCTAAGTTCTGTAACAGAACCTTTACAACTTGCACCTGCACGTTTTACTCTGCCCGGTGAGCTTGTTGCTTCTGATAGTTCAAATATATCATTCCAAACATCTTCTTCAGTTACTGTAGCTCTGTTATGTAACTTTGCAATGCCACTAAGTGTATCACCACTTTTTACACTATAGGTACTACCGTCAGGCATCTTAAGTTTCTGACCTATGGAAATTTTATTAACATCAGCAATTTTATTCATCTTTGCCAAGTCAATGTATGTTAGTTTCTTTTTGGGTAAAGGAGCAGGCTTAATATCATCTTTAGTTCTAAAGTCGTCATCATAAGCATCACCAACATCTACATCAGGGACTAGGTTAGCTGGTCTCTTCTTTGGGAGAGGTGATCTAAATGGTACATTTTTACTTGATGTTGCTGATTGAGGTTGTGGTTCTTTTACAATGTCTGCTATCTTTGAACTATATGACTGTACACTAGTGGCATAATCATTTGCACCTTTGTTGTTGCCTTTTTTAGCACCAGGGCCACCATTATACATGGCAAGTTGTTGTTGTGTATCCTCGGCACCATATCTATCTTTCTGCATTTTAAAGTAAAGAGCACCAGCAGTAATATTAGCATCAATACTATTTTTCATATCATCAACAGTAAATTTAGTTTTATAATAATCGTTAACATCATCTAGTGCAGGTTTACGCACTTGGAATATACCATGTGCTTTGTTCTTTAGATTTTTATCTCCAGTAAGACCTGTACGGATTCTAGATTCTTTGTATCCAATAGATAGTAAAACAGCCGGATCAACACCCAGTTCTACTGCTTTGTTTTTAATTAGTTGTATTAGTGATTGATCTATTTTTGCCATTAGTTCTTCACATTCTTTGCTTTACCCTTACGATTCTTGTTAGGGTCTTTTCTTTGTTTACGTTTAACAGATTTGGCAATACCTGCTTTACCGTCTTTTTTACCGTCTTTGTTTTTGTCAGCGTTGCGTAGTTTAGCCGCGGCACTTTTACTTAAACACTTTGGTTTACCTTTGCCTTTGCCGTCACCACATTTACCAACACGTTCACCTTTTGAGTTGTAACGATCCCAACCGCCGCCACCGGCTCCGCCTTTTTTGCCTTTGCCGAACCATGCTCTTAAATCTTCGTCTACTAGTTCACCGTCACTGCCAAGTTGCTCATCTTCTTTTGCTACACAGTTAGGAACACGTTTGCCCCAATGGGTTTTCATACCCTTCTTCTCGTAACCTGTCTGACATCGTTCGGTGATTACTTCTAGTATCTTCATTATTTCTTACTCTTACCCCAATTAGCCGCACCAACTTTACGACACTTTACTAAGGCGCCACTTGCATATGCACTTGGCCATACTTTGTAACGGCTTTTTACTTTACGGTAACAAGCATCTTTTTCGCCTGCCGCTTCATCAAACTGTGCTTCAGTTAATGCTTCTGCTCCTTCACCTTCGTCTAGTTGTGTTTCTAAAATATAATCACCATCTCTATGCAACTTAATACCATCCATATCTTTAATCATTGCTGGTGTTAAATCTATATCACATTCAGATTTTGCTACTTTTTTAAGTGGAGCAAATCCGGCGGCACCACCTTCATCTTTTAGTTTTTTCTTTAATACTTTTAAACATTTAGCCATATCAGGCTTTGCTTCTTCTGTAAGTCCTGCTAGTTTCTTTAGACGTGAGATGTCATCTGATAATACATCACTAAATTGTTTTTGTAATTGTGATAAAGGCATATCAGCAATATCTTTATCATTAGGATTTCTATCTTTTAACTTTCCTAGTCCAGGACTAACTGGAGGAACACTAATGCCTCTAACTTTTACAGTTAATTCTCTTTGTATCTGTGTTTTCTGTTCATCATCCAGACCGTCAAATATTTTATGAATCATATCCATATCGCCTGCTGATGCGTTTATGTTATATGCTTCATCCTGCTTTCCGTATGTGTCACATGGATCGTTGCCACAACCACAATTTTTCTTCTTCATAATTTTTCCCTCTATACTTCCTCTAGGTAAGATTTAGCACCTTCCCAAAAACTATTATGTACCGTTCCAATTCCGCCCATTACTCGTTGCATGTCTGCAGGTGTTTTGTTGGGCATTTTAAAGTTTGCATAACGATAGCCTGCTTTATGGCCACCACAATCAACTGTACATGGATAACCTTTAAACATTAATCCAATTGCTTCATTAACACAATCATCACAACAATCTGTAATCTCGTCTATTCTCATTTACCACTTCCTACATGACCAGTAACGTGCTTTTGTCTTTGGTCCTGGATTATCGCAATTATGTCTAGCTCTAAAACTTTTACGAGCTTTGGGATTATTCTTTCTAATCTTCATTGCTTTACCTTTAACACTTGAGCCACCATGTCCAAAGTTTACTTTTTTAACGTTTCCAGTCTTAGGGTCCTTGACATATACTTTAAACTTTTTAACATCGCCCTGCATAGGTTTGTTTAGTTTAACAGTACGTCCTTGATATTCCGCTTCA
>VMHT01033619.1_pt1 | contig 14345 bp, 25 predicted proteins | sample 4693611 | NCBI WGS metagenome assembly VMHT01 (sample SAMN12280063, study PRJNA550983) | marine metagenome | isolation source: seawater sampled from same location over 5 years 0.02-0.2 micron viral filtrate | place: USA: collected off the coast of southern California halfway between the port... ... | reverse complement strand
AAAGTGAGAACATTTTTAATGCCCTCACTTTGAATAAAAAAAAGATAAAAAAATAGCCTAGCAAAATTAATTACTAGGCTATCTATATTATTTAGTTAAGCTACCTTAAAAGCTACAGTCTTTTTATTAGATGTTGTCATTAACTTTTTATTATTAGACATTAGATGTTTAATAATTAAGTTAGCCAACTCAGCATCATTTAATTGATAATCTTTTTTAATCATATCAATATGTAACTGAATAGCTTGTTCCACCGTTTCAACATTTGAAGTGTCAATTGAATTGACGGTTTCATCTTTACTAGTCTTTTTATCATTAGACTTGTTAGCACTAGCTTTATTATCACTAGTATTCTTTACTTTCTTTTTACCGTCTAATTCAAAGTTAGCATCAATATAGTTAATAGTACTTTGTAAGCCTGATATAACGTAACCGTCATTTAGAATTTTAGCTAACGGTATTTTACGTTCATATAACTTGCCCATCAAAGACTTCATTTGTTTACCAACAAATGGTGTTTTAAAACTAGTTAAGAAAGGGTTTAATGAATGCATTAATTCTTTTCTAGTGTATTCTACACCACCAATAGTCTTAACGTGGTTTTTATCCTTATACATTTGACTAGTAATAAAACTAGCATACGCAACATTCATAAAACTACCATTCTCTAACATAAACATATACTTGTTGTTTATATCTATTAGTGCATCTATTACTATTGATACATCATTATTTAAATTTACTAATGAAATATCTTTTGTATTTAATACAACATTAGTTTTTAACTCAGTAACTGTAGGTGTTACAAATCCCTTAATAATATTTAACATAACAAATCCTTGTTATTAGATGAAAGGCTTAATTGCCAATCAATAAGGTCATTAGAACATAAAACTAAAATAGAGTCAATAAAATAATGATAATTGTTTAAATATGGGTGTATATATAGAGTTTAGTGGGTGTATGTTATGCACCAACATTGCGTAAAAGTGTCAATTCAATTGACGGTTTGTTATAAACAGCAATAAAAAGGCAATTGATATACTAACACTTGCCCTTTAACCCCAATAATACGTCTATTTAGCACTAAATATGTCTAAAAAACGCTAGTTTTACAGCACCTTGACCATCTATCGGCTCATACACACCCTATGCCACTGCCACCACCACCGTATACGTTACGTATATGTACAGTGCAACAGATTAGGAAAATTCATTGTAAACCACAAAGGCAAGTGATAACACTAAAAGTAAAGTATTTTAATTTTTTTCTTGACATATATCTAAAAATCGGATATAATTATATATAACTAGAACACAAACAGTGTAACACTTTAAATGTTTAATATATTAAGTTATAAAAAACACTATATATGTACATATTAAGTGATTTGTAATAAATATTACTCCTACGTACAATTAAATCTTGACAAATATGAAAAAATCAGTAAAACTATATACAGATAACGTGTTAGATGCATTTTATAATGCTATACGTACTAATTCCTTAGACCGATTGCATATTCCTCATAGTGATGTCTTCTACGTGCGACAGGCTGTTGAAGCCCATTACGGTAGAAAGTTTACTTTGAAGCATGTAGAGGAAGCAATGAGGGCTGAAGGGTGGAAAGAAAGGGATGAATAATGGATTTTACATTAGAAAGTGCTTTATTATTTATATCAAAGACAAAACCTAAATCAGAAGAGGACTTTGAAAATAGAAAAGCAGCACAAAAAGTAATTAGAGACTCTGGTTTAGATAATAAAGAGCTTAATAGAATACGAAAAAAAGTACTTGCAGAAGATAAAGCCGATAAAAAAATGATTAGATACCAACAAATGAAACCTGCACAGCAGGATATGGTTGATAATATGGGTAAAATGGGTATTGGTATGAAAAAGAACAAGGGTGGAACTATTCTTAAAAAGAATAAAGAGAAAATGTCCTATGGTGGTATGTCAGGTGGTAAGAAACATATGTATGTAGCAGGTGGTAGTGTTACAGATAATCCCGGATTAAAGGCATTACGTGCTAGTGGTCCTAAAGGAATGGAAGCATACAATAAAATTACAGGGAGTAAGTAATGGCTATATATCCAGTATCTATTAAAGGTCAAAACACATTATATATAAGGGCAACAAAAGCAGAGATTACAGGAGAAATGAGAAGGTTAGGTGTTAAAAACTTTACCATTCAAAATGCTGTACCTAAAAATATGTTATCTAAAATTAACATAACCTCTCTTCTTAATGTTAAAAAATTAGCACCCTTTGTTAAAGGAAAAGGATTAGGTAAAGGAGCGAGTGGTCCTAACAATCCCGGAATGAAACCTGATCTTGAAGCACAAAGTAAACTAAAGAAAAAAGAACCAACTAAGAAAAAAGAACAGTCTAACAAACGTGGTGGTTCAGGTAATCAAACTAAAAAATTAGGTGGTGCTACTAAACCTGTAAATAAAAAGACAGTAGGTAATAAACAAAAACTTAATCAAAAGATAAGTGAACTTGCAAAGAAAGTTAAAAGCAAAGCACCTAATGTAAGTATGTCAAAGATAACAGATACTATAAGAGGTGTAATAAGAAAAAGACCTTTAACTTCTGTAGGTGTAGCTGCGTTAGCTGGTGCTACAGTAGCTACAATTTTAAAGAAACTAGGACCTGCTGCTTATTTAACACCTACAAAGGTTGGAGATGCTACATTAACAGGTAATAAATCAAAAGTTATAGGCACAAAAGGTGGTCAAAAAGATAAAACAAAAGAAAAAGGTTCTAGACCTAAATCAAGAATTACTAAACCTTCAGGTATAGGAGTAACTATTATAACACCTGTATCAAAACCAAAAAGAGACAATGGTAAAAGTAAAAAGAAAACAGATAAGGGTGGTAGTGGTATGATGCTTTCTCTTATAGTCGGTGGTAAAGGAACTACTGCAGATCGTATGAAAGAAATTAAAGCAGAAAAAACACTAGAAAAGAAATTAGGTAGAAGACCTAGTAAAAAAGAACTAGTATCCTATCTTAAAAAGAACTAATGGCTTACGTACGTAATTATAGAAAAGAATACGATAATTATCACAGTAGACCTGAACAGATAAAACGAAGAGACAGTAGAAATGCTGCACGTAATTCTATGAAGAAGCGTGGAGTTAATGTAGCAGGTAAAGATGTTACACATAAAAATGGTAATCCACGAGATAATAGATTTAGTAATCTAGGTATCTCATCTGTAAGAAGAAACCGATCCTTTGCACGAACAAAAACTGCAGGTAAGGTTCGATCAAGGGCTTAATAGGAGAAATTAATATGCCAATGCATAAAGGTAAAAAGAAAAAAGGTATGGCTAAAGGTGGTGCTATGAAAACCAAAATGATGTATGGTGGAATGGGCAAGAAGAAAAAAGCTATGGCTAGAGGTGGAGCTGTAAGACGTAAGTAAATGCCGTATCTCATAAGTAACGTACCCCATTTTCATTGTTGGGTACGGAAAGAGTTTACGTCTAACCATTCGCAGTATCACGGAGAGTTTTTACATGCGATGGTATTTGCAGTTAATACAATACCTGACAGGTCATTAAGTTTTCAACTTGTATTTACAGGTTGTGAAGCAGACTTTGAAGATGGACCTGAAACAAATATACATGGTGGAGCTATGTGGGCTAGAATGCCAATACAGGCACTTGTAGCTGATATACCACTAGATGAATGGTCAGAACCTATGGAAGACCATTTAGCACAACCTTGGGATTGTGAGTCTAGAAATCACAGTGTAGTCGTGATGGATAGAGTAAGCTCAAGCCCTTGGCTTTGTAAGATTGGAGGAGAATTTTACAGAGGTAAATATTTATTTACAGTTGACTACACAGATAGCGACATAGCAGATGATCCTGCTCAACATAAACAGTCGCATGTGTTATACCTGCTAGATGCAGGAAAGTGGACAGGTAATCTTGTTGCTTTGCCTAATAACAGAGTCCGTGCTACAAGTCCTGCTTTATGGGCAACTGGAGAAGGAGCACCTGACTTTACACCGTCACAGTGGACACACTCAGCAGAAAGTCACGAAAGCTACCTAGACCCTAGCACAACTTTTGATAACTTATATAATGACAACAGCAAAAAACAAAAAAAGAAAAGACCCTAAAGTTGGAACAGGCAAAAAACCCAAAGGAAGTGGTAGACGTTTATACACGGATGAAAACCCTAAAGACACGGTTAGCATCAAATTTGCAACAGTATCTGACGCAAGAGCAACAGTTGCTAAGGTTAAAAAAATTAATAAACCTTACGCAAGAAAAATACAAATCCTCACAGTCGCAGAGCAAAGAGCAAAAGTGATGGGCAAGACAGAAGTCGCTGCCATATTTAAAAAAGCAAAAGAAAGTTTAAAGAGAGCACATGACAGCAAAAGCAAAAAAAGTAGTAAAAAAAGTAGCTAGTAAATTAAAAAAAGCTAGTAAGGCACACGCAGGTCAAGCAAAGTCTTTATCTGCACTTAAATTAAATAAAGGCAGTTCTGTTAATAAAGCAGGTAACTATACTAAACCTACAATGCGTAAAAGACTATTTAATTCTATTAAAGCAGGTAGTAAAGGTGGTAATCCGGGTCAATGGTCTGCTAGAAAAGCACAGTTACTTGCAGCAAGATATAAAAAATCAGGTGGAGGTTATACCTAATGTCTGACTATATGCCTGAAGAAATACAAGAAATAGAAGACCTACAGAAAATAAATGTAGCAGTCGAAGAACCAAGACAACCATTTAAATCATTTTATGACTGGTTAGAAAGCATAACTTCAAAGGAGAAGGGGAAAAGTTTTTTTGACTGGTTAAATTAAACTTTAGAAAGACCCCACATGATTGACCCACTAACCCTTTCTGCAGCCGTTACAGGTGCAACTACAGCCTATAATGCTATTAAAAAAGCTATATCGGTAGGTAAAGAAATAGAAGATATGTCGTCTGAATTAGGCAGATGGATGTCGGCTGTAAGTGACGTAGACAACGTACATAGAAATGCAAATAGCCCATCTACTTTTGACAAGTTATTTAATGGGTCTATTGAGCAAGTAGCAATAGAAAGTTTTTCAGCTAAAAAAAAGTTAGCAAAACAAAGAGAAGAATTAAGAAATTTTTTGATAGGAAACTACGGATTACAAGCGTGGGATGACTTAATCAAAGAAGAAGGTAGGATACGTAAAGCTAGACAGGAAGCTATCTACGCTAAAGAAGAACAACAACGTATGATAAGAGACTATACCATTATGGGAATAGCTTCTTTAGTAGGTGTAAGTGCTTTAGGTTGGATGATATGGTTAATCAGCGTTTCTGTCTAATAGTTCTTATTGTTATAGTTTTTTGTATTTTGTTTTCAATTGTAGCTTTTACAAAAGATGACAAAGAAAAAATGACAACTTGCAGATTAGCAAGTCAGATACTAGGAAATAATCAAAGAGTGTGTGTCTTTGTAGGTGCAAACAATACACAGTATAGAGAGTATGTGCCTTACGATGCAGGTGAATGTCCTAGACAATATGAGTGTCCTTATAGACCAAATGAAAAACCGTTTGATATTAAAAGCGTAGTTAGAAGTATAAAGGAACAATTTAAATAATGGCATTAGCAAAATCACAACGATCATTAAAAGCATGGAGTAAACAAAAATGGAGAACGAAATCTGGAAAGCCCTCATCGAAAACTGGAGAAAGATACTTACCAGAGAAAGCAATAAAAGCATTAACTCCACAGGAATACGCAGCAACAACAAAGGCAAAGAGAAAAGGCAAGAAAGCAGGTAAACAGTTTACTAAACAGCCAAAAACTATTGCAAAAAAAGTAAGACAGTATAGAAAATTTGCTTGACAGTTGACGTTGTATATGGTATTATATGTTATGGATGCTAGTAGTTTTACTACAAGGAACAGAGATTAAAGAAAATGTCTACTTCAATGATTTGGATACGTGCCTTGAATATGCACAAAAAATGCGACAACAGGACATACATCAACGACAGGCAGGAGACAAAATCTTTCTCAAGGTTTATTGCATACCTAAAGAAAGTGAGTAGAAAATGTGGATACCCGTTATAACAATCCTATGGTCATTAGGAGAAACATCAGCATTTGTTAATTTTCCAATGGTAAACTTTCCGTTTACATCAGAAAGCAGATGCTATGAATATGTAAATCAAGTTAGAAACAGCATAATGCAAGACCCACAATATATAGAGGGTTATAGTGTGTGCGTAGAGATACCTAGCAAAGGAGAACCAACATGATTGATTGGGATAAAATTAAATTTGAAATGTGGAATAAACGATTTGGCGAAGGAACAAACTTTGATTTAGACTATGGCAAATTGCTTATTATAGCTTTGCTTGTTTATCATATATTCTTCCAAGGTTAAGTATGGCAGCTAAAGTTGATAAAGCAAAAATGCCTTGTAATAAACCAAGGCGAACACCTGATCATCCTACTAAATCGCATATAGTTAAAGCATGTGAAGGTGGTAAAGAAAAAATAATACGTTTTGGTCAACAAGGCAAAAAAGTTGGTGAACTAAAAGGAACAGCAGGTAAACCTAAAAAAGGTGAGTCTGCTCGAATGAAAGCAAAACGTAAATCATTTAAAGCTAGACATGCTAAAAATATTGCTAAAGGTAAAATGTCAGCAGCATATTGGGCAGATAAAGTAAAATGGTAAGGTTATTTTTTATTATACCTTTATTAGTAGCATGTTCATATTTACCTGAACCTTTAAATGATCCACAAATATCTACACTAGGTAAAAAATGTAACGAAGAAACTTGGAGTTATATTTGGATTAATAAAAAAGGTCAGAACTTAACAGCATCTGAAGAGAATTGTAAAATACCAATTAAAAAGGAGTAATATGTTAGGATTAAGTTCACTATTAAGTCCTATTGCTAATATAGCAGGAACTTATATACAGGGCAAAATGGATAAACAAAAAGCCGAGACAGAAGTAAAGGTTGCTCGTGCTAAAGCAGAAGCTAAAGTCTATGAGACTGAAGCTACATCAAGTATGTTAATGGAGCAGAACCTTACTAATCAAATGGCAGGTTCTTGGAAGGATGAGTTTTGGACAATTATTTTTGGTGGCATTCTTGTAGCATGTTTCTTGCCTTGGAGTCAGCCGTATGTAGCAGAGGGTTTTACCTTCCTAAACGAAAATACACCACCTTGGTTTAGTACATGTTTGTATATATGTATAGGCAGTAGTTTTGGATATAGGTTTGGTAAGACAGGTATGCAGTTAATGGGAAAAAATAAATGACTTGTGCATGTGGAAAAGAAGACTGCAAATGCAGTTCAAATGATTTAATACCTGATAAAATGGGGTATCAAATAAATAAGAGGAGAATGGCTTGGGTATTAATTTATTTAATGGCAATAACAACAATATTAACCCTAGCATTTCCAGACAGACTTGCAGAAGCAGAGAGTATACTTATGACTCAGTACATTTCTATGTGTGGATTAGTCGGAGCATACTTTGGTTTTAGTGCTTTAAGTGGCAAGAAGTGATTGAAGCAAATGGGTGGGATAACCACGAAGATACGTTTGAAGAAACATTAAGAAGAGAGTTATTAGCAGCAAGAGGAACAATATTTTTATTGCAAGAAGATATAAAACAATTAACAGAAGCATATTATAAAGTGCTAAAAGAAAATGAAAAACTAAAAAGGACACATTAATGGAAACATTTACAGATAGACTAAGAGAGGAACTAAAAATAGATGAAGGATGCAAATACGAAATATATCTGGACCACCTTGGCTTACCTACGTTTGGTATCGGACATCTCGTTACTGACAAAGACCCAGAGTACAAAAAAGAAGTGGGAACATTGGTGGATGAACTCAGGGTTAACGAAGTATTTGAACAAGACGTATATATCACGATAGGTGAGTGTAAAAAATTGTTTGAAGATTGGGATAGCCTTCCTGAAGAAGTAAGATTAATTTTAGCTAATATGATGTTTAATATGGGCAGACCTAGATTATCTAAATTTAAAAAAATGATACAGGCTATTCACGATGGTAATTGGTTAGAAGCAGGTTATCAAATGAAAGACAGTAGATGGTACAAACAAGTAACAAATCGAGCAGACAGGCTTATATCACGGATGCAGGGAGTAGGCTTGAGTTAATAAAACAAGAGCAAAGAAAGAAACATATTAAAAATTTAATAGAGCTCTTTAAACCTAAAGAAAGAAAGTTTATAAAACATGGCTAGAAAATTAACAGAGAGACAGCAAAAATTTATTGATGCTTTATTTGCAGATGCAAATGGTAACATTAAAGATGCTAAAATTATTGCAGGGTATTCAACTAATACTAATAACAATGAAATTATTGCATCATTAAAAGATGAGATACTAGATGCTACACAAACTTATATGGCAGGAAACGCTCCTAAGGCTGCTGTGGCTATGGTAACAGGTATAGATGACCCTACACAGCTAGGCATACGTGATAAAATGTCTGCGGCTAAAGAATTACTAGATAGGACAGGTTTAATAAAAACAGAGAAGGTACAAGTAGAAGCATCAGGTGGTGTTATGCTTATGCCTACAAAAAAACCTGCAGAGGATGATGACTAGAAGTTTAGGTAAGTGGAAGTTACCACAACCAACAGATATAAAAGAAGAGAATGAATGGATTTCAATACCAAGAATTGCAAGAACAATTCCTTTTGGTTACGTTAAAGATGAAAACGATCCATACATATTAAATCCTGTAGAAAAAGAATTAGATAAATTAGAAATAGCAAGAATTTATATAAAGCAATATTCTTATAGGGAAGTAGCTAATTGGCTTACAACACAAACAGGCAGGTATATATCACACGTAGGATTAAGAAAAAGATTACAGCATGAGCAGAAACGTAAGAACAAGATTAGAAGCCTACGCAAGTGGGCAGAGTATGCAGAAAAGGCGATCTCCAAAGCGAAAGAAATCGAAGAAACTAGAACAGGAGCAAAAGCCTACGCTAACGGATAACATAGTAGAAGAAGTAGAACCTGTTATTACTGAAGAAAGAAACGTAGTATTTGCACCAAATGAAGGACCTCAAACAGAGTTTCTTGCTGCATCAGAAAGAGAAGTTTTATACGGTGGTTCAGCAGGTGGTGGTAAATCGTTTGCTATGTTAGCAGACCCTTTAAGATATATGGGTCATCCACAATTTAGTGGATTATTACTTAGACATACTACAGAAGAACTTAGAGAACTTATATTTAAATCTCAAGAATTATATCCTAAAGTATGGAAGGGTATAAAGTGGTATGAAAGAAAGATGCAATGGGTAGCACCGTCAGGTGCAAGACTTTGGATGTCTTATCTTGATAGAGATGAAGATGTTATGAGATATCAAGGTTTAGCATTTAGTTGGATAGGCTTTGATGAATTAACACAATGGGGTAGTCCTTTTGCTTGGAACTATATGCGTTCACGTCTACGTTCTACAGCACCTGACTTACCAATCTTTATGAGAGCAACAACTAACCCGGGTGGCATAGGACATCATTGGGTTAAAAAAATGTTTATAGACCAAGCACCTTATGGAAATGCATTTGACGCAACAGATATTGAAACAGGAGAAATTCTTAAATACCCTGCAGGACATAGAAAAGCAGGAAAATCCTTATTTAAACGGAGATTTATTCCTGCAAGATTATCTGATAATCCATACCTCTCAGAAAGTGGAGACTATGAAGCAATGCTACTTTCCCTTCCTGAACAACAGAGAAGACAACTCTTGGAGGGTGATTGGGATATTAAAGAAGGTGCAGCGTTTACTGAGTTTAACAGGGATATACACGTTGTTGAGCCTTACAGCATACCTAATAATTGGGTTAAGTTCCGTGCTTGTGACTATGGTTACGGCAGTTATTCAGGGGTTGTTTGGTTTGCTGTCTCACCTGCTGAACAGCTTGTTGTCTATCGTGAACTTTATGTATCAAAAGTACTTGCAACAGACTTAGCAGATATGGTTCTAGATTTAGAATCAGGTGATGGTAATATGAAGTATGGAGTATTAGACTCTAGTTTATGGCACAAAAGAGGTGATACAGGTCCTTCACTTGCAGAACAAATGATTACACGAGGTTGTAGATGGAGACCATCAGATAGAAGTAAGGGTTCTCGTGTAGCAGGTAAAAACGAATTACATAGGAGATTACAGGTAGATGAATTTACAGAAGAACCAAGATTAGTGTTTTTTAATAACTGTACAAATTTAATATCACAGATACCTGCAATACCATTAGATAAGAAAAATCCTGAAGATGTTGATACTAAATCTGAAGACCACTTATATGATGCATTAAGATACGGCATTATGTCAAGACCTAGATTTAGTATATTTGATTATGATCCTATGGGCACACCTTCAAGTAGTATGCCTGTAGCTGATGCAACATTTGGATATTAAGGAAACAATATGGCTGAAGAAGACATTATGATTGAAGACGATGCTATTGCTTTAGAGGATGGAGAATCATACGAAGAAGATGGTTCTGGTATTATACCCTTTATAATGGAAAAGTATCATCGTGCAGACAAGTATAGAGAAAACGATGAAACAAGATGGTTACGTTCCTATAAAAATTATAGGGGTATCTACGGCACAGATGTTCAATTTACTGAAGCAGAAAAATCTAGAGTATTTATAAAAGTAACAAAAACAAAAACTCTTGCTGCTTATGGTTCAATTGTAGATGTTTTATTTGCTAGTAATAAATTTCCATTAAGTATTGAACCTACAGAATTACCTGAAGGGGTTGTAGCAGATGTACACTTTGATCCAAAAGAACCTGAAGAACTGCGTACTAATATGGATATGGAGTCACCATATGGTTTTGCAGGAGATGGTAAAGATTTACCTGCAGGTGCAACAGAAACTAGTTTAAAAGAAAAACTAGGACCTTTAAAAAATAAGCTATCAGATATAGATAATTTAAAAGAGGGTGCAGGTACAACACCAACATCTGTTACTTTTAGTCCTGCTATGATTGCAGCAAAAAGTATGGAAAAGAAAATACACGATCAATTACAAGAGTCAGGTGCTAATAAACATTTAAGAAGCACAGCGTTTGAAATGGCATTGTTTGGTACAGGTGTAATGAAAGGACCTTTTGCTGTAGATAAAGAGTATCCTAATTGGAATGATGAAGGTGATTATAGCCCTATATTTAAAACTGTGCCACAAGTAAATCACGTATCTGTATGGAACTTTTATCCTGACCCTGATGCAAACAGTATGGATGAAGCAACATATGTAATTGAAAGACATAAAATGTCTAGAAGTCAGCTACGTAGTTTAAAACGTAGACCTCATTTTAGAGATAGTGTTATTGAAGAAGCCATAGAAGATGGTGAAAATTATGTAAAAGAATCTTGGGAAGATGATTTATCTGATTATGCACCTGAATATGGTATAGAAAGATATCAAGTTCTTGAGTATTGGGGTATGTGTGATACTGATATGTTAAGAGAACAAAATGTTGAAATACCAAAAGAACTACAAGACTTCGATGAACTACAGATAAATGCATGGATATGTAATGGTAAACTTCTTAGAATGGTACTTAATCCATTTAAACCTGCTAAGATACCTTATGTAGCTGCACCATATGAGCTTAATCCTTATTCATTCTTTGGTGTAGGTATTGCAGAAAATATGGATGATACACAAACTTTAATGAATGGCTTTATGAGAATGGCTGTAGATAATGCTGTATTGTCAGGTAATATGCTAATAGAAGTAGATGAAACAAATCTAGTTCCGGGACAAGACTTGTCTGTATATCCGGGTAAAATATTTAGAAGACAGGGTGGTGCTCCGGGTCAAGCTATATTTGGTACAAAGTTTCCAAATGTATCAAATGAAAATTTACAATTATTTGATAAGGCAAGACAACTTGCAGATGAATCAACAGGTCTTCCATCATTTGCACACGGACAAACAGGTGTGACAGGTATAGGTAGAACAGCTAGTGGTATCTCTATGTTAATGAATGCTGCAAGTGGTAGTATAAAAACAGTTATTAAAAATGTAGATGATTATTTATTAAGACCTTTAGGTGAAGGTTTATTTCGTTTTAATATGCAGTTTGATTATGACTCTGAAATAAAAGGTGATTTAGAAGTTAAAGCACGAGGAACAGAAAGTCTAATGGCTAACGAAGTTAGATCACAAAGACTAATGCAATTTTTACAGGTTGCAAGTAATCCTGCTCTTGCACCTTTTGCTAAGTTTCAGTATGTTATAAGAGAGATTGCAAAATCATTAGACCTTGATCCTGAAAAGGTAACAAATAATATGAATGATGCAGCAATACAGGCAGAACTAATGAAGGGTTTCCAACAACCTATGCCACAACAACCACCACAGCAACAAGGACAACCACAACAAGCACCTGCAGGAGCAGACGTAGCCGATCCAACAGGAGCAGGTGGTGGAACAATAGGAACAGGACAAGCACCTATTCCGGGAGAACAAGGATTTACAGGAGTACCTCAGCAAGGTGGACAAACAAATACTCAGCAAACTGAAACCGTTGGTGAACAACAACCACCAATGGGAAGCGTTCAGTAATTATATAGAACAGTTGATAATACAACAACATAAAGCATTAGAACAAACAGATAATAACATTTTAATGTATAGATCGCAAGGTGCTATAGCATCCTTACGTAGACTTAAATTACTAAGAGATGAGGTAAATGGTTAGTCCATCACAGGAACAAATACGTACACAAATAAATAAACTTTTGCCTGAATATGCTCCAAGTGGTAAATTTGCAAGAGGAGAACAAGGTTCTTTTAAAGACTTTGCTAAAGAACAAGCAAAAGGAATGAAGAAAGCAGGTATTGGGGTTGCTGTAGGCACAGCAGCTATACCTTCTGATTTATTAGAATTAAATAAACTTGTAAATGATTTAGCAATAAACTATGGTTCAAAAAACATATCTGCTATTGCAACATCTGTGCAACCACAGATAGATTTTTTACAACAAAAATTTGGTAGAGCTAAATTTGATCAAATGTTAAATTCAATAGGCATACCTTCAAATTCTAGTGATCCTGCACAAATGACAGGAGAAATAATTAGTGGGCTTATTTCAGGTAAAACATTAATTAAAGGATTACAAACAGGAATAAAAAAATCTTTGCCAAAAGAAAAAGTTAGTATTAAACCTAAAAAAGAAGAAGTTAGTATTAAACCTAAAAAAGAAAAATTAAAACCTACAACAACCTATACAAAAAATGTATATCATTTAGGTAAAGGAAAAATAGAAGGAGATAAGTTTAATTTAATGGGCGAGTCTGATTTTGGTATTCATGTAGGCACAAAAGGACAAGCAGATTCTATGAATAAAATGAAGTATGGAGTAGTAGAACCTACAATGAAACCTACTTTACAAGCTGACGGATTTGAAATGAAGGCTGAAGGACAAAGAACTTTTCCTTTAAAAATTGCAGATGATTTAAAACCTGCTCGTATTCCTGATATAGGATTATTTTATCAACCAAATAGATGGATTAGTGATTTAACAGTTGCATCAAATGATAAATCTGCAATGGATTTTATGACACAAACAGCCGAAGCAATGATAGATTTAAAAAGTAGACCTAGAGTAGAATATGAAGGTGTTACATATTTTATGTCTGATGCAGCAAAAGAAATGGATGTAAAAAATTACAATCCAAAATTAAATCAATCTATGGTAAGAGAAGAAATGGATGAACAATTATGGAAAGATTTAGTGCTTAGTTCATTAGAAGAACAAACTAGACGTAAAAAAAATAAAGTTATAAATTTTGAAGATCGTGAAGTGTGGTTTAATAAAATAAAAGAGGTAGCAAACAAAAATGGATATGATTCTTATATATATAAAAATACAAGAGAAGAAGATCAATTAGATTTATTTGCAGATAGCTACATGTTATTAGAACCAGATCAAGTTAAATATAAATTTAGTGAGACAAAAACAAAAGGTGATCCTAGATTAGACAGATACAAAGGTGGTATGATATGAGTTTACAACAACAAATGAGCCTATTTCAAGAAGGTGGATTAGAACAAGACGGTGGAACAGTCGATCCTGTATCAGGCAATAATGTTCCTGTAGGTTCTTCACAAGAAGAAGTTAGAGATGATATACCTGCACAATTAAGTGAAGGCGAGTTTGTCTTTCCTGCAGATGTAGTTAGATACATTGGTTTAGAAAAACTTATGATGATGAGACAGGAAGCCAAAGCAGGTCTTAAACGTATGGAAGAAATGGGTCAGATGGGTAATTCAGAAGAAGCTACAATAC
>VMHT01045665.1_pt1 | contig 14347 bp, 12 predicted proteins | sample 4693611 | NCBI WGS metagenome assembly VMHT01 (sample SAMN12280063, study PRJNA550983) | marine metagenome | isolation source: seawater sampled from same location over 5 years 0.02-0.2 micron viral filtrate | place: USA: collected off the coast of southern California halfway between the port... ... | reverse complement strand
GTTTACCCTTGGCTGCAGTCTTATCTTGGTGCTTATTGCCTTGGAGGCTCTGGCTCTTATCAAGTTCGTACTGTGAGGGGTTGAGATGCCAGGAGCACTAGACAGTTTATTCAAAAACGTCGCCAAATCAGTTGTAGCTGATCTAGGCAAATCCCTTGACACGACAGTGATCTACACGCGTAAAGCATCGCCAGTTTATAACACCAGCACTGGTGCGTTAACAACAACTGATACGTCTTACTCCTTTGACGCACCAATCGAATTTGTGCAGTCAGACGAAGAGGAGGGCCGTGAAGAGCGTCAAGCCAAGTTGTACTTGACGCCCGACTTAATTGGTGACAATCAGCCAACTTTTGAAGACGAATTAACCTTGACATACGCTGGCGCAACCAGAGTCAGTCAAATTACAGATATTCGTACCTTTCAAGGCGGCCAAACGTATTTGTTTGTCCTTTTGGTGCGATTCTGATGGGAAAACTTGCTGACAAAATTGATGCTGCAATTAACGCTGATCTTGATCAAGCGTTTAGAGAGTTTGTCAGGCTTGCTGTAAATGACTTGCCTGAAGTAAGCCCTGTTTATACGGGCTTTTTTGCGTCCAGCTGGAAGGCGTCAAAAAGTCGTCCTCGCCCGACTCATGATGTAGAAAACTACGAACCTTGGGCAACAATTAAACAGTTAAAACGCAAAGTAAAAAGTTATTCTGGCAGGATTGACCCAAGATTTGATCTTCCCTCGTTTACAAGTGATGACACCATTTATATTGGCAATACAGCTCGCTATGCACGGTATGCTTTGGAGCGTCCCAGCCAAATAGTTTCGTACTTAGCGGGCCTTAAGGCAGTGGCCCAAACGGTGTTTGCTGCAAAAGATGGCGTTACCCTAAGGATTGCGGGTAGCGGAACTGCTCGCGGTTCTAAGTATCAAAGGGTCTTATGACATTAGTCGCTCCTAGAGCTGCTTTTGAGAAAGCAGTTACTGATGCCGTGGCAGCAGTTGATGACACCGTAAAAATGGTGTACGACAACGTAGGTTTTACGACGCCCGGAAAAACCCAAAAGTATGTGCTGATGTCGGTTTCGTATAGCCAAAGCACGATACAGACGCATGGAGCATCATCAGATTTTTATATTGGCGTTGTTCAGTGCAACATCTATGTGCCTAAAAATGTTGGTACGTCAGTGCTTGCGACTATTGGGGAGGCAGTCATCGATGGCCTGACTTCTGTAAATGCTACCGGTTATACAGATACTTTCAGTTGCAATCCGCGCTCTCTTGAAATTTCCGGCCCAACACCGTTAGAGATTGAAGACCGTTCCCACTTTATTGGATTAGTGTCTTGTCAGTTTAGTGCTGTAGCATAGGACAGTAATGAAAACCAGATCTTCTTCCATGCGAGCATCAGAGCTTTTAAGGAGCAAATTTGGCGTTAGCCAGTTGTATAAATATGAAGTTAAGCAAGACGAAGAGGTTGTGCTAGAAATTTTCTGGCATCCATTGACCATTAGCGAGCGTGAGTCGATCCAGAAAAAAACTGGTGGCGATGACGCAAATGAGTTTGCTCTTAGCTTGATGCTTGAAAAAGCTTTGAACGCCGATGGTAAACGCCTTTTCCAGGATGGAGAAAAGGCTGTTTTGAAAAACGCTGTTGACGCTTCAATCTTGCAAGAAATTCAGCTAGCGATGCTGACTTCTGGCACAGAAAACAAGGTGGAGGACGCGAAAGCAGACCTCAAAAGCGCATCCTGACTGGCTGTTTTTGTTCTACCTAGCCAAAGAGCTAGGTATGACGGTTTCTCAACTTTGTGACCAGCTCACCCAAGAGGAACTGGTCAGTTGGGCTGCGTTTTTCGAATTACAAGCAGAAAAAAATGAAAAAGCGCAAAGTCAAAGCCAGTTAGCTCGTAAGGCGCAGGTTATGAGGTGACGCTAAGATTGGAGATAACTCTGGTGCGGCGCTGCAGTGCAAGATATTTCACTTGCCGTAAAGGTAGATAAGCGGGAGGTCAAAGGCCTTAAGACCCTGATCGATCAGGTTGAAAAACGGGTCGGCTCTCTAAATAAAATTAAAATTAACTTAGATGCCACAAAAGCATCTAGGACTTTAAAGCAACTTGCTGAAGATGCAGACAAGGCCGCAGCCAGCCTAGTAAATGTTGCGACTGGGGCAACCAAGGGAGGAGAACAACTTTCAAACTCTTTAGGAAGACTTGCTAAGCAGCAGGCGAGGATCCGTCGTTCGTTTTTAGCTACTAGTGATCCAATTCGGCAACAACAGGTCGGAGTAGGTCTTCTTACCGCTCAATATAAACAATTAAGAGTGGAGGGTCGCGCTTTGGCCTCTGCGGGAGCAGATATTTTTGGCCAAACTCTTACTGATAGGGGTGGAGTAGGTGATCTTTCTAAACGGTTAAAAGAATTGAAGGCACTGCCTGACACGTTCTCTGGAACGGGGCAAGCACTGAAAGAGATTGATTTTCTTTTAAACAATGCTGTTGCTGATAGCGAACAGTTTAAGATGTTAATTGAGGCGCAAAATGCCGCATTAGTCAGACAAAAAAGAATCCGTGAATCAATAGCGTTTGTCACGGAAGTGCAGCGTCGAGCAACAGCACCAATGCCTGCCGACCCATTTGGAGCAAAAGTTCCGTTACTGCCTGCCGCAGGCCAAAGTTCAGGAACTTTTGAGATAGTCGAGCGTAATCGAGAGATTGCTCGGATACGTCAGGGAAGTTTAGGCGTAGAGCGTGAAATTTCTAAAGAACGCGGCAAGCAGGCCAGGGCTGCAAGTCAGACAGCTTCGAGCGATAAAACTCAAAAGAAACAGCGAAGGTCAAAACTAAATGACATGTTGCTTGGGGCTGGTTTCCCACTGCTTTTCGGTGGAGGGGCAGGAGCCGTCGGAGGTTCAATTCTTGGTGGTGCAATCGGCGGGACGATGGGGGCAACGTTTGGAGGTCAAATTTTCGGTAGTGCTATTGGGCAAACTCTTGAAAACTCACTGCGTTTAGCAGTTGATATTGGCAACGCAGTTGAAACATTGAACCTAGACAGCCTGGAGGAGTCAGGCATACGTGTTAACGCTGAGCTTGAAACACAAGTCCAGTTGTTGCGTGAGGCAGGAGAATTTAGAAAAGCGCAAGAATTGGTTCAAGAAAAAGTTGCTGAGCAGACCGGAGCGCAAGGCACAGCAATGCAAGATGTTGCTAATGCGTTTAACTTGCTTGGAGCCGCTGCTAAAGAATTTTTATCTGTTTCTGCAGCATTTTTAGGAATGCTTACCGCTCCGATTGCTGCGGCGTTGGCCGGAATTATAAAGATTGTAAATGAAATAATAAAACAAGCAAACATACTTTTTTCGCTTGTTGGCGGAGCACTAAAGAAAATTGCGTTAAACGAGGAGGCACTAAAAGGAGTAGGCGAGCAACTTAAGAACGTTAATGGGCAGTTTGATGAAAGCATAGTCAAGGCAGGAGATTTAGCTCGAAAGCTTGAAAGGGAAAGAGACTTGTTAACAGAAGTTGTAGTTCTTGAATCTAGAAAAGTAGACGGTCAAAGGCTAGAAGACAAAATTGGAAACAATATAGTAGACGGACACATCAAGCAAACAAAACTTTTAGCCCGGCAAAAAGAAGAAATCAAAAAAATTAACCTACAGAAAAATGAGCAGAACGTTGCAGAAATTGAATCAGCTCTTCTTGCCAAAGAATTTACTCATGAGCTTCAGAGGCATCAGGTGGCTACGGCTGTAAATCTTAAAAATCGCAAATTAATCACATCTGCTTTAGAAAAAGCGGACAAAAACCAGCAAAAAATTAACGAAACGCTCCAAGAACAAATTGACAAACAACTTGATCAAATTGCTTTTGAAAAAGAATACGCGGAGCTTATTCATTCTGGCTCTCTTCCTGCGGCTGCTAAAAGAGCTTTAGGACTAAAACAGCACTTAAAAGAACTGGATCGTCAGTTTAAAAAAGAAGTTGCAATTCTTGATACCAAGATTGCACAGCTGCAGGCAGATGCGGTGCAAAACAATATGACAAAAGAACAACTTGAGTTGCTAGATGAATTGCTTGAAAAACGAGAAAAGTTGGATAAGAAGCAAAAAGATGCTCAAGACGCTGCTAAAAAGGCTCAAGGGCCTAAGACGGATATAAAAAGGCTAGAAGAAGAGATGGTAAGCATACAAGGCAGGATAAACGAATTAATTGATCCCGTTAATCAAGTAATTGCTGCAGCTGGAGCGATAGGAGATGCCTTTAGCGAATCATTTAAAGGCGTTGTTAGCGGCAGCATGACTGCTCAAGAAGCGTTGGCAAATCTATTCCAACGGACAGCAGACCACTTCTTAGACATGGCGGCTGAAATTATTGCTGCTGCAATCAAGATGCAGGCTATCCAGTTCGTTACACAAATAATTGGGTCAATGGCTGGTGCCGCGGCTAGTGGTGGTGGTGCGGCTGCTCCTGCAAGCAAACAGGGCACGTTAACGACTGGTGCTTTGCCTGACCTTGGCTCAGGGCCTTCTTTCGGTATCCCCAGTCATTTTGAGCCTGCACCTGTAGGCAACTTTCCAACCTCAACTCTTAAAGCGGCTGAAGGAGCTTTTGTTAGCAGGCCCACCAACGCATTAATCGGTGAAGGCGGCGAGCCTGAGTACGTCATCCCTGAATCCAAAATGCGTGAAAGTATGTCGCGTTATTCGCGCGGCTCACGCGGGAACAGCGTTATCCCTACTAGTGGCGGTGGAGCGGAAGACAGTGGTGGCGGTACTGCAGTTGCCGCACCAATCGATGTCCGTTATTCCGTGGAACGTATAAACAACGTTGATTATGTCACTGCCGATCAGTTCCAGAGTGGGATGCGTAATGCTGCAGAGCAGGGCGCACAACGAGGGGAGCAGAATACACTGAGGCGATTACAGATGAGCGGCAGCACTCGTAAGAGGTTGGGTCTATGACAAGTTTTGCATTTGGTCACGCCTTACAAATTGTGGTGCAAGGTGGGGCTGACTTTCGCTTTCAGAACTTTTTTATTGGGAAGAATATGACCCACACCGGCACCGATGGTGTGAATACGGATTTTCAATTTATACCGTTTGGTTTTTCCGGCGTCACCGTTAATCGCACAGGTGACGGCCTTGAAGCAACGCTTGTTTTTCCCAACAATGATTTAACCAGGCGTTGGGGCGTCAATGCGATTGAAGATAGATACTTGATGGTGGTTCAAGTGTTGATTATTGAAAACTCCACTGTTGATGGAGAGCAGACAGTGACTAGTCCAGGGGCTAATGTTGTCCACACTTACACCGGGCAAGTGACTGGTGGGCAATGGGACAACGTGTCGCTCAATCTTCAGCTAAGTTCTGTCTTGGATGCGGTTGGAACGGACGTGCCACGGCGTGCATTAAACAAAACAAACGTTGGCAACCTGCCGATTAGCAATAATGTCCGGCTGCGCTGATCTCATTGGGATGCCGTATCGGCTAGGTGCTGACGGCAGTGATGGCCACATTGACTGCATCCACCTTTGCTACAAGGCTTTAGGCCATATCGGCATTGACCCGCCGCCGTTCAAGCAGTCCTGGTACGAGGCAAGCAAATGGGAAGTATCGCGTGATTTGTTGAACTGGGGTTTTCGGGTCAAGAAGCCTGAGTATGATGGGGACATTCTGCTGTTACCGCAGCAATCCTGGGCATTCGCAGTCACATGGCAGACGGGAATCCTCTATACCGGGCAAATGACCAAAAACGTGAGATGGTCTTCGGCCCGTCTGTTTACGACATACCACTGCTTCCGTACGAGAAAGAGTTAATTAAGACGATTGGTATAACGGAAGAGGAGTACCGCAAGTTTGCTGCTGAGGTGAGACGCAGGGGCGTGGTGCGTCCGGCTGAGTACGAGCACATCCCTGACATTGTTAATGGTCTAGACGGTGGAGTCGTAACCGGAATTCTGATCAACCTTGCGATCAGTTTGGTTCTTACCGGCGTTGCATACCTGCTGACGCCAAAACCATCCATGCCTAAAGCGCAAAAAAGAGGTGGTGCAATTGACACCGGTAGCATTACTGGGCCAACTAGATTTACACCTTCTAGGGGATTTGAGACTTTAAATGAGCTAGCAGATTACGCTTCATCGGTCCCAATTATTTTTGGTTTATATCAAAGCGAAGGGCCAAACCAAGGAGGCGGCATTTTTGTAACACCAAAATTAGTTTGGTCGCGGATGTTTAGCTATGGGATGCAACAATCAGCTTTGTTGTTATTTGTCGTTGGGGAACAAGGTCTTGACTTAGGGCCTGATGATGGCATTCAAAAGCCAGAAGTTGAGGGTATTTTTCTTGGAAATAATGCGCTTGACCCTTTACATGCAGATCAATTTGCCTTCTACTGGTCCGAAGCTACGACGACTTCAGCAGGCCCAAGAATTAAGCAAAGGCATTTGCAATATGGCACTCAAGGTTCAGCAGATAGCGGTAATCCAGCAGTCATTGTAGATGACATATTTTCATGCCCAACAAACCAGAATGATAATGATACAGCTTTTTGCCATGCCTACTCTCCTGCAAACTCTACAGAGTTTGGAGCGTATAGCCCCATTGCAAACGGCAACGGTATAAAAGTAAATTATGAAGTCATTCCAATTGGAAAAAGAGGCAACAAGGACGGGCCAGAAACTAAATCCAGTGTAACAGCGAAGGTTATACAAAGAGTAAAAATAGTGGGCGATGATAATGAAATACGCGATAAAAACAAGAGCTATGACGACGGGGGCTTTTTAAGAGACGAGATTCAGGGCCAGCATCAAAAGGGGGTTGGGCGTCAATACAGCCCAAGGATGGGAATAATTAAAGTCAACGGAATAACGACTAGCAGCGGTGATTACTCCAGGCAAGTTCGCGTCAACGTAGGGGATAAAGCTACGTTTTTAATTAGCGACACCAAGATTGACGAAGACATATACAGAACAGATAAAGCTGCTGTAAGTGTAAGTGACATTAATAGTCTTGTTCTTGAGGCTCAAGTTGCTGCTGACGAGCAAATGCAAAAAGGCGAATTATTTGCAATAGCTGGTACGGTGTGGAAGGTTGTTGACAGAGAAAAGCCTGAGCCATTTTTTGAAGGCGAAGGGGATCAAGAAATTGAGCTTGAGTGCATTGATACTTCGCTTTCCGCAGAAAAAATTATTGGTATTGTGGATCGTGGAGATGTAGTAAGACCTCCTCTTTATATTGATGACGGGAAAGGTATAGGCCCTCAATATTACCCGCTAACAAGGATCTCAGTTGCTACCATCAGAAACAATCGACCAGCGGTCGTTACAGAACTCGGCATTAAAAGCACGGTTTTCCAGCGTTTAAACGGTCTTACTGCAATTAATGGGTTGCCTACACCAGGCGAGATTAAAGAATATGGCAAAGAAAATATTACGGTTACAACTGGAACAATAACCAGCACAATTTCCAGGGCATCTGTTTTTCGTATTGCCATAAGAAAAGCAGATACAAACAATAGCTTTGAGTTTTTAAATGAGTATTTTGTCGTAATCGGCAGCAAACCTGTTGCACAGTACAACTATGTGCAGATCATGTCTCCCATTGAGCGGGAGCTTGAGTTCAAGATCGTGCCAGTACCAGCCGCTGAACTACGTTCATTAAGCGATGGCCAAGATTTTGTGCAATTGCTTGCATCGGCTGGCGGACAAGTTGTTTATAGCAATACGTCAAGAATCCCTGGGATTAGTGGAGAGTTTGTTGTTAGGTGCTCTGGTAGAAAAGTAGAGAAATCGTTTATCAGCCACAACCAAGAATTAATCAGGCAAGGCAGGGTTATTGTTACCCCTGGAACGGCAGGGGTTGCATCACAAGTAGGCATAAAAACGTATTTGCCAGAACCACCGCCTACGCCAGAATTTGCAGCGCAGAAAATTGAAAGATTAGATATTGTTTCTACACCAGACGCTGGAGTTGGCAAAAATGGTGCATTTACTTTTGCGCTTGCTGGCGATCCGGATATTGACGGACCAAACACAAAGACAACAGAAACTACCGAGTATTACAACAACAACACAGAGTTTATCAAGTTGCGATGGCAGTGGGTAAAAAGAGTTATTGCAAACCCAGATCAGTACGCTAGAAAATTTAACGGGCAAAACAAAGCCTGGGATCTTGTTTCTTGCACTGTCATAAATAGCTCCAAAGGTTTTCCGTTAAACCATGAGTTTGAAGTTCGAAGGGGTTTAAACAGAACAAATACTGTTGATAGTAACGGTAACCTTAGGCCCACGAACGTAGATTATTTAGACAGAAATCCGTTTAAACACAACAATCCTGACATCAGTGATGGTATTTTGCGCGGCTCTGGCTATAAATTTAGGGTAACGGAAACAAGGACTATTCCTCAACAAGATACAGGGCAAGTTTATCTTTTTGAAAAATTTGGATCCGCAAGAAATTATAACCTAGGTACAGAAAGGTCTGTGGTTATAACTGAAACAGAGGCCAGCAAAACCATTGTTTTTGCGTTAAAAGTAAAAGTTGATAGGATTCCTAATAATGCAAGCGGGGAAACTATTGGTTACAGCGTAATAGGACTAAATGTTCAGCAGGGTGAAACCGATGAAGGATGGCAAATAGGTGACACGTTTGAGGGGCGCGTAACAGCTAGCCCGCAAAACCCATATGCGACTCAAGGCACGGTGGTTGGTGCAAGATTTGAAGTTACCGATGTAGGTGGCAGCACTCCAAGTAGGACGACATATGAAGGCGAAAATTTTGAATTTTTCAATCAATACAACGACATAAGTTTTTATCGCAACTTGATCCAGAAATCAAATGAGACTGAGCCTGAGCATCAAGTTATGTATGTTAATGAAATCGTTCCCAATAGTAAAACGCCTGAATACACAAGCCTTGTAACAGCAGGTTTATCCCTAAAGGCAAGCAGAGCTTTTACGAGCTTAGATCAAATGCGTTGCTGGCTCAAAAGTGGATTGACGGTAAAACGCCTTCACCCTAAGTACAACAACAGCCAAGACAACCCCTACGAAAGCGACTCAAGCAGTGGTACGTTCGCGCAAAGGTATGGCCCAAGCCACTTGTTTACAGACCTTGTGTTCTACATGCTGACTGACCAGATGGCTGGAGCGGGGGCACTTTTAAATATGACAGAATCATACGCACCATTGGTAGACGTAAAAAGCCTTGAAGACACATCAGTGTTTTTAGACAAGCAAGGATTGTTCTATAACGGGGCTATCACAGAAAAAACAAATATAAGAGAATTTATAACAGATCTTGCTCCGTATTTTTTGTGTAATTTTATTGTTACTGACGGCAAGTTTGGGCTTATTCCCGCTTTGCCATTTAACGCAGGCACGGGCAGCGTTGTTACTCAAAGCGTAACCATTAGCCAGCTGTTTACTTCTGGTAATATCCTTGATGATTCATTTAGCCTTGAATATCTAAGGTCTGAAGAACGCAGGCCGTTTGTTGCAGTCGTGCGTTACAGGGGAGAAAAGCCAAACAAGTTTCCAGAGGAGAAGTCAGTTCTTGTGTATAAAGAGGGGTCAAGAGCTGCTTCTGGTGTTGACAAGTTACCGCACGAGCAATTTGATTTAACTGCTTTCTGCACGTCTGAAGAACACGCAACTAAAGTCGCAAGATACTTTTTAGCATTGCGAGAGTTAGTTACGCATACGATTAAATTTTCAACGACAGTGTTTGGCTTAAACCTTAAGGCTGGTTCGTTTATAAAAGTAATTACAGAGTCAAGTCCATATAGCAGCGCAAACAATGGCACTGTTGACAGTTCAGGCAATGTTGTAAGCGTTTCCCCGTTAGAAGATGGCCAATACAAAGTTCTTTATTACAGAAGCGACGGCGAGTTAGACGTTCAAGAAGGAACGATGCAAATTAGTGGTGGCAAGGTTGCGGAAAGCAAGTTCCACAATTCAGTCTTTACAATCGACGCCAAGACTGAATCCAAAAACATTTACGTTGTGGAGCAGCTAACGTTCTCTGAAGAAGGCACCGTGGATATTGTGGCATCAGAGCATCCTTGCGTAAAGCAAGGCGACATTGATGATGTTAGTAAACTTGCTTTAGCCGTAATCGACGACGGCGGCCTGTACAAAGTAATTGCTGCCTGATCAGATGCTCTTCCCTCAACTAAAACCAACAGCAAGAACGCTTGACATTGGAACGTATCCGGTCAAGACGTTTAAATCGCAGAACGGGTCTGAGACGCGGATTCTGTATGGCTCAACCCGAGTAGACACAAAGCTGTCACTGACGTTTGCAAGCATCCCAGACGTGTTAGCCGAAGAGTTTGTAACGCATTATGACGCGCAACAAGGCTCTTTTAAAACGTTTGACATAGGCATTGTTTTTACAGACGGTTGGGAAGGAGTAGGCGTGACTGGCAACACGCAAGAAACTTTAGACAGAGAGCTAAGCCCAGTTTCGTATCGCTATGAGTCAGCTCCCGTGATAACCCAAGTGGCTAAAGGGCGCAGCACTGTTACAGTGAGTCTGATAGGCGTTGCTTGATGGCCTTTTTTACCGGAACACACGGATCCTTAGAGCTTGAAGGCGCAAAAATTGCTGCTGTTCAGAACTGGAGTTTTACGGTCAACGTTCAAACAGCAGACAGTTCAACGCTAGGGGCGACGGATACAACAATCGTTCCAGTCAGAAGAACGACCACTGGAAGTTGTCGAATCTTGTATTATCAAGAAGTTTTAGGCGTCAAATCTGGAATAGATTCGGCCTCAAGATTCATTAATAAAGTAGCAATAGCCCGAACTGCTGGCGAGGTTGGAGCGCCTTTGAATCAGAATGGAGCCGAAATATTTACCACTTTGCAATTAAAAGTGGATGACGGATCCACAGGCGTTGATGGCCGTCACATAGAAATGAGAATTTTAATCACAAGCTTGACGTTAACAATGAGTGTTGGCGAAATCTTTGCCGCTGATATTCAGTTCCAGAATAACGGAGCAATTAAAGGGCTAGACCTCTAATGACCGTTTACCTTGGAACGTTCGGAAAAGTTGAATTATTGCGAACGCAATCTAGTACGTTCGTAGACAGTCAAGTTAGGCCTTCGGATGTAAATGTTACCGAAAAGCGGTTTAGCTTTGATTTTGAACATGGTGCGCTAATAACAGGTGATCAAGTTCAATTTACTAATCTAGCTGGAGCGGCTATAGGGTTTGTAGACAGCTACACGGAACAGGCTATAACGCGTTTTGTCTACGTTGATGACATTGGTGGGATAAGACTTTATGAAACTTTTGCGAAAGCGGTAAACGGGTTAAAGACCGATGCTATTGCATTGGTTAACCCTTCTGGTACTATTAATATAAGGGTCAAGATTCAAAACAGTAAAAGACGCCTTCTTGCCCAAGTTAAAAATTACGAACTAAATACTGAACGCGAAAGTGTAGATACTACGTCGCTTTCAGATGAATTTCGCAGTCGAATAAATACTTTAATGTCTGGCTCAGGCCGTATGTCTTGTTTTTGGGCATACACAGGCGACACAGCTAACGAGTTGCCGAATTATTTGGTTGAGCTTGCGTTACGCACAAAAATTGGAGGAAAATTTCACGCACGGTTTTACCTTAAAACTACTGGCTACAACCCAAGCGGGGTAGCGGCAAGATCAAACGACGAAGTTTTCTATGACTTTGATGCAGTCATTACATCTTGCGCTGTTCAGTTTGCGCCAGACAATACGGTGCAAGTCACAGCGGATTTTATTACAACTGGGCCGGTGCAGTTGAAAATGAATCTTGACGTGCCTGAGTTAATTGTTCAAGAAAGTGGTTCCAATATCCTTTTGGATCAGGATGCAGCAGTTAAGCTAGGAAGACCTAGTGGCACTTAACGCGGGAACTGCTGATGGCTGACTTAAAAATCTCTGAGTTGCCAGCTCTTGCGGGCGCTGACTTGCTTGCAGCCGATCTGCTGGCCACCGTAGACGTTAGCGCCAGTGAAACCAAGAAGCTGACGATCAGCGACCTGATCACTAATGGCGTCACTTTAATTGCTGATGACGCGATACCGGGCGCAAAGATCTTGTTTGCTGCTGGAGCGATTGCGACGGCTGACCTTGCCGATTCTGCAGTTACCACCGCAAAACTTGGTGCAGGAAGCGTAACGGCGGCCAAGCTTGCAAACGAATCCACTGTTGACCTAGTAACGACGCTACCCACCTCTGGAGCGTTTACGGGTCAGCTTGCTTTAGATACTGACGATAATTTCTTATACGCGTGGTCAGGGTCAGCATGGCTCAGTCTGAAGGCGGCTGGCTCGATTAATGGCGTAACCGGTAGCACGGTTGGCCTTGTCAACATCCTTGTTTCAACGTCTGGCTCAAGCGTTCAGATTTCTGCCACACAGGATGACACTGATGCCGCCAACAAGTTTTTAGCTGGTCCGACTGGTGCTGGTGGCGCGGTTGCTTACAGAGTCATCGATGGCAGTGATATCCCTGTCGCAACAACTAGCGCCAAAGGTGGTGTCGTTGTCAATGGTGAAGGGCTCCGCATGGACGCCAACACAATTGAAGTTGATAACGATGTGACGGCTACTTCTACGCATCATGTTGTGACGTATAGCGCCAAAGGTTTAATCACTGGCGGTCGTGTTCTTACATCTGCTGATTTACCGGTTGCAACAGCTAGCGCAAAAGGTGCTGTTATCCCTGGGACGGGTCTTGCTGTTGATGGCAGTGGCAACCTTAATCACAGTAATACCGCAACAGCGGGTACTTTTGCGAAGGTCACAATTGACACCCAGGGACATGTCACGACAGGTGCGGCATTAGACGCAACTGACATTCCAGACATACCGGCAACAAAATTAACGAGTGGAACAATTGGCAGCTCAATTCTTGCCACAAGTTCAGTCACTGCAGAAAAACTAGCTGACGCTTCGACTACTAAGTTTGGTGGTGCGGGCGCAACGGATAACGTTGTTACGTTCCCTGATGGTGACTTTAAGGGCCAGTTCTTCTACGACGAGAAGAACGAAGATCTGTACATCTACACGGGAACTTCATACCTACCGATTACAATTATCAGCGGCAACTTAATTCTTGCTGGAACGTATGACGCAAGCACGAACTTACTAGATAGTGTCACGAGTGCAGGTAGCGCCGCTGGCTTTACAAACGGCCAAGCACTTCCCGCTCCAGCATCAACTAACCTCAATTATTACGTTGTTGTATCTGCATCTGGAACGGGTTCAGGTGCTGCACCTGGGGTGTCATTAGCCCCACCAGACATGTTGCTGTCTACTGGTGCTGGCGCTGACTTTATTCTGATCGATGTATCGAATGCAATCGCTGGTCAGACTGCGAGCAATATCGCGGTAACCCCTGCAGGAAACATTGCAGCAACTGATGTTCAGGCTGCATTGCAGGAGCTTGACACTGAGAAGATTGGCGCTGCGAGTCCCACATTTACTGGCACGGTGTTGCTGGGTCAGAACGCTGTATTGGCGTTTGAAGGATCTGCTAATGATCAGTACGAGCTGACGATTACCTGCACCAATCCAACAGCTGATCGCACGATCACATTCCCTAATGTCAGCGGCAACGTTATTACGTCTGGCGATACGGGAACAGTCACCAGCGCAATGATTGCTGATGCCACGATCGTCAATGCTGACGTAAGTGCATCTGCTGAGATTGCAGTTAGCAAGCTTGCAAACGGCACAGCACGTCAATTGCTGCAAACTGACTCTGGTGGCAGCGGCGTTGAATTTACAAGCAACGTTGATGTTCCTGGAACGTTAGATGTCACAGGCGTTGCAACGTTCGACAGCACATCACTGTTCGTTGGTAACCCTACGTTTAATGGCAGCCTGATCTTTGAGGGCGCAACGCCTGACGCTCATGAATTGACGTTGAGTGTTGCCGATCCAGCGGCTGACGTTACCGTCACGATCCCAGCTTCAACTACGACTTTGGCTGGCCTTGCCATTGCTCAGAGCTTTACAAAAGCACAGCGTGGAACGCCTGTTGCATTGTCGGATGGGGCAACGATTGCTGTTGATTTAAGCCTGGGGAATAATTTCAGCGTGACGCTCGGTGGATCAAGATCACTTGGCGATCCAACCAACGTGACTGCTGGTCAGTCTGGAGTGATTGTGATTACGCAGGATGGAACGGGAAGCAGGACGCTTGCTTATGCGGGCACGAAGTATAAGTTCGCTGGTGGTACGGCACCAACGTTGACGACAACGGCTGCTGCGGTTGATGTATTGGCTTATTATTGCGAGAGCGCAACGCGCATCACGGTTACTTCGCTGCTGAACGTTTCATGAGTATTCCTG
>VMHT01209142.1_pt1 | contig 14348 bp, 26 predicted proteins | sample 4693611 | NCBI WGS metagenome assembly VMHT01 (sample SAMN12280063, study PRJNA550983) | marine metagenome | isolation source: seawater sampled from same location over 5 years 0.02-0.2 micron viral filtrate | place: USA: collected off the coast of southern California halfway between the port... ... | reverse complement strand
GGAAAAGTTGCGTGGGAGGCATCAGCCGTAGATCAAATGAAAGGGTCGTGGAAAGACGAGTTTGTTTTACTAGCTTTGATGATACCTGCAATCTGTGCCTTCTTACCTTTTATGCAACCACACATAGAACGTGGGTTTCAGATTTTGGAAAGTTTACCGGAGTATTATACCCACCTCTTATATTTAGCCTGCTCTGTCAGTCTGGGGGTTAGGGCGGCACCTGGTATCAAAGGAATGATTTCTAAGAAGAAATGACAACAAAATGCATAAAGTGTGACTGCTTATGCCATTGTTGTTCAACTTGTATGTGCGAATGCACCATATGCGAACATGAAGAAACAGAAACTAACAACAACAGTTCCTCCTAAAAGAGGACCAACACCACAAGGGTTGAAAATTAATTATAAAAAGATACAAATAGTTAAGATAACTAAATAAGGATATTCTTAACGATGAAACACACGTATTTTAAAATACCTGGGTGGTTTAATTACTCAGAAACTTACGATATGATTGTTGACCAAATACCCGAAGATGGAAAGATTGTTGAAATTGGATCTTTTCTAGGTAGATCAACACATTACTTAGCTACAAGCTTAATAAATGCAAATAAAGAAAACGTAAAAATTTATTGCGTAGATACTTTTGCAGGTTCATCAGAACACGCAAATTTGGATTTACCTCAAGACTTTTCACACATCTTTAAAGAAAATCTTCAATACTTTATTGGAAGAAATATGGTTATTCCTTGTCAAGGAAGATCAGATGACACAAGTATATTAGAGAAATTTGAAGAAGCTACTATTGATTACATAATGGTTGATGGTGCACATGAGTATGAACCTGTGATAGATGATATACAAAATTGGTGGCCTAAATTAAAACCTGATGGAGTAATGTTTGGAGATGACTATCAACTTCAAGCAGTTTCCGAAGCTGTAAGAATAACTCTTCCAGCAGTTATGGCAGGTGGTTTAGGTGTTAATGGCAGTCAAGAACAAACATGGTATGCGAGTAAGGATCAAACTTATAAATCTTTCGAAAAGACGGTACCTGGTCTTAATTGTCTTAAATGAGTATTTTTGTTCTTCACAATTATCAAAAGGAACTCAAAGGTTTAAAAGAAAATCTCCTAGAAAATCTTATCGTAGGGGTTGAAAAATTTGAGGATTACAAGTATATTTTAGGAAAGATACACATGCTTGAAGCATGCCAACAGGAACTTTCTCGCCTGCTGGAACAAGAGGAGAAAATTAATGACTAAGACGTTATACGTGCCTGATCACGTAAAAGCAAAACTAAACAATCCTTCTAAAGGGATTGATCAGGAGAAAACTGAAATAGATAAACTTCCAAAACCCGTTGGATGGAGAATTTTAGTTTTACCTTTCAAAGCAAAAGAAAAGTCAAAAGGTGGTATTTTACTAACAGATAAAACTATCGAAGACTCACAATTAACTGCATCTGTTGCCATGGTGTTAGCCGTGGGCGATGATGCTTATGCAGATAAAGAAAAGTTTCCTAATGGACCTTGGTGTAAACAAGGTGATTGGGTCGTGTTTGGCAGATACGCTGGTTCTAGAATCAGAATAGATGGAGGAGAAGTAAGATTACTCAATGATGATGAAATACTCGGAACTGTTGATAATCCAGAGGACATATTAACAATACTATAACATGGAGGTACCATGCAAACAGAACTTAACACTGCAAAAGACGAAAAGCTAGTTGATCTTGATACATCAGGTGAAGGAGCAGAAGTCGAATTAGAAGATAAGTCTCATGGTGCTGTTTCACCAGAACAGTACGAAGAAGTAAAAACTGAAGAAAAAGATCCTCTGAATCCTGTTGTTGAACAACAAGGTGAGATGGATCAATATTCTGATAAGGTTAAAAAGAGAATAGATAAGCTGACTTGGAAAGTAAGAGAGGCTGAAAGAGAAAAAGAAGCTGCTCTTGTTTTCGCACAAAACGTGCAAAAAGAATTGCAAGACACTCAGAAAAAAACTTATGACATTGACAAAGGTTATATGTCAGAAAGTGAAGTAAGAAACAAAATGGCGTCTGATCTTGCTCGTCAAAATCTTATTACTGCTAGAGAAGCAGGTGATTATCACAAAGAAGAAGAAGCTAGACAAGCTTTAACTAAACTGGATCTCGAAGCAGAAAGAATAAGAGTTACTAAATCTAAAAAAGAACAAGAGTATGAGCAGTTTTCAAAAGAATTAGAAAATAATGCTCAACAAGTTGTACAACAACCTAGACCACAACCCTCTGATAAAGCTTTAGCTTGGGCAGAGAAGAATACTTGGTTTAGATCAGATGCTGATATGACTGACTTTGCTCAAAGAATACACAGAGGCTTAGTAGCAGAAGGATTTGACACAGAGTCAGATGACTATTATGATGAATTGACTAATAGAGTTAAAAACAAGTTTCCAGAGTCTTTTAAAGACTCGGATCAGACGATCAGAGGTAACACAATCGCCCAACCCGTTGCTTCTGCCACAAGGTCTGCAACACCGGGGCGCAAGTCTGTTAAGTTGACCGCTAGTCAAGTGAAAATAGCAAAAAAGTTAGGGGTTCCCCTATCTGAGTATGCTAAGTACGTTTAAGGAGGTACAAAATGACAGATAATAAAACACCAAGAAGTGCACAAACAAGGGTAACTGAGGAACGTAGAAAACCTTGGAAACCACCGTCTCAATTAGACGCACCGCCATGTCCTGATGGATATAAGCAAAGATGGCTTCGACATCGTGTCAACGGTATGGACGATACTAAAAACGTCAATGCCAGACTCAGAGAAGGCTGGGAGTTAGTGAGGTCAGACTCACATACAGAAGGTCAATACTCTGCATATAATGGAAGTATCAAAGCTTATGAGGGTGTCATCAGCGTGGGAGACTTGCTTTTGGCAAGAATGCCAGTGGAAACAATTAATGAGCGTAATGCACATTACAAGCGAATGACTGATCAACAGACAGAAGCTTGGGAAACAGATCCACTGCGAGAACAACATCCTAGCATGCCTATGAACGCAGATAGGCAAAGTCGTGTATCTTTTGGTGGCGGAAATAAAAAACCATCTCAAGATACTTAATTATAAAGGAGATGAACTATGTCAAATCAACAAGGAAACTTTGGATTTCGTCCTGTTCAAATGCTTGGTGCAGCTTATAATGGTCAAGGCCAACAAGAGCTGTCAATAGCAAGTAACGAGACAAATTCAATCTTTCAAGGTGATCCAGTTGTATTAAATGCAAATGGATCGATTTCTCGTGGATCTACTGCTGGTGCTGAACTAATTGGTATTTTTAACGGTTGCTTTTATACAGACCCTACAACGTCTAAACCAACTTTTTCAAATCATTATCCAGGCGCCATTGTAGCAAGTGATATCGTTGCTAACGTAATCACAGATCCAGATGTGGTATTTGAAGTCAAAGTAGATGACGCAAATGCTGGACAAGCACAAGTTGGTTCAACAGCTAACATCGCAACATACAGTGCAGGAGATACTACATCAGGTATTTCTGCTGTTGTTCTTGATGGAAGCACGTTTGCAACTAGCAGTGCATCAAACTTCGCTGTGTACGCACTTTCAACAGATGTGGACAACAGCGACTATACTGAAGCTAACGCTAACATTCTTGTTAGAATTAATAAGCATCAGTATAGAGATACTACAGGTATATAGGAGGTTAAACTATGGCTATATCTAGAAGTCAACTCGTTAAAGAGTTAGAGCCAGGTTTGAACGCCCTGTTCGGCTTGGAGTATGGGCGCTATGACGCTCAACACGCAGAAATCTTTGAAACAGAAACTTCCGATCGTGCATTCGAAGAAGAAGTAATGTTATCAGGATTTGGTAATGCAAGAACGAAGAGTGAAGGTGGGTCAATTGTTTATGACAATGCGACAGAAACTTTCACAGCACGTTACACACATGAAACAATTGCACTTGGTTTTGCAATCACTGAAGAAGCTGTTGAAGATAATCTTTATGACAGAATCTCAGCAAGATATACAAGAGCACTTGCACGTTCCATGGCAAACACAAAACAGGTGAAAGCTGCAAACATTTTAAATAATGGTTTTGACAACAACTTCCCTGGTGGTGACGGTGTTGCTCTTCTTTCTGACGCACACCCGCTTGTAGCAGGTACATTGAGAAATGAACTTGCTGTGGCTGCTGATCTTAATGAAGCATCTTTAGAGCAATCTCTCATTGATATTGCTGCATTTGTAGACGAGAGAGGTTTATTAATCTCTACTCAAGGAAGAAAACTTATTGTTCCTTCTGAGCTACAATTCGTTGCTGACAGATTAACCGAGTCTGCTTTCAGAGTTGGTACTGCTGACAACGATATAAATGCATCAAGAAACATGGGCATGATTCCTGAGGGATACACAGTTAATAACTACTTAACTGACCCAGATGCATTCTTCCTAAAAACCGACATTCCTAACGGATTCAAATTATTCCAAAGAAGTCCAATTAGAACTTCAATGGAAGGTGATTTCGACACAGGAAATGTAAGATACAAAGCTAGAGAGAGATATTCATTTGGATTCTCAGATCCTAGATGTGTATTCGGTTCACCAGGTGCTGCATAAGCATTAAATACATAAGAATCAAAAGGGGGCTTTGAGGCCCCCTTTTTTTATGGTACTTTAGAACTTTATTAACCCTATGACCCTTCGGGGACTATTAACAAAAGGAGATAGACATGGGAACAACTACATTTTCTGGACCAGTAAAGGCCGGAACAATTAAAGACACAACAGGAACTACTCTTGGCTCAGATGTCAAGAACGTAGGTTTTGTTGTAATGGCACAATCAGCAATTGCTGATATTATTGGTGCTTCTCACTTAAACCAAGTGATAGCAACAATCCCTGCAAACTCACAAATCACCGATGTGGTATTGAATGTAACGACAGTAAATAATGACTCTGGTGCTGCAACTGTTTCAGTAGGAACAATAGCTGATGCCAATGCTTTTATTGATGCTGCGAACGTTAAAGCATTAGGTACTACTTATGGTACTCTTGACACGGAAGCTACCGATATTGGCACAACAGATATTCAAGTGGTAGCTGATTTTACAGGTGCTAGTGGTGATGCAACAACAGGTGCTGCAACAGTGACTGTGAAATATTTACAAAATAATTCAATAGCACTTGCTGGCGATGTACCTGCGTAAGGAGTAAACTATGATAGGTACAAGTTCGGCAAAAGTTACTGCAACAGGTAATGTGACTACAAGACCAGCAAGGCTTATTGCTATTCATGCAGTTTGCGCAGGATCTGCAGGAAGTATAGTTCTTAAAGATTCTAGCACTGGAAGTACCTTATTCGATATTGATACTCCAGGCAGTGCTACCGCAGTAATTGAAACTTACATTGGTGATGAGGGTATGAGATTTTCAACACAAATTCACGCTACTCTTACTAATGTAACATCATTGACTTGTTTTTTTGCATAATGAGAAAACGAGACAAACAACCCCCAAAAACTAAAAAATATTTCCGCTCCACTAAATCTGGGGCGGGAATGACTAAGGCAGGTGTTGCTAAATATAGAAGAGACAACCCTGGTTCTAAATTAAAAACTGCTGTTACAGGTAAAGTAAAACCTGGTTCTAAGTCAGCAAAAAGAAGAAAATCGTTTTGTGCTAGAAGTGCAGGACAAATGAAAAAATTTCCCAAAGCAGCTAAAGATCCAAATTCAAGACTAAGACAAGCAAGAAAGAGATGGAGATGTTAAAAGGATACTTTTACCTTTTCTGTGCATTTTTATCTTTGATATTTATGTACCTATCAATTTCAAACTCGTTTGCTGAGACCAATACCGTGTCGTCAACCGTAGTAAATAATACACCCCCAACAGCAAATGCACCGGTAATTCCAAATTCTAATTCAGATATATGTAAAGTGGGCGTTGGCGGAAGTGTTCAAAATAATGTGTTAGGTTTAGCTACAGGCGTTTTGGTAGATGACGAACTATGTCAGCTTCTCAAACTATCTCGCAGTCAGTACGCTTTTGGCATGAAAGTAAGTGCGGTGGCCCTTCTATGTCAGGACCCTCGTGTTTGGACGAGTATGATGGATGCAGGAACCCCGTGCCCTGTAAACGGTCTCATCGGTGCTGAAGCTGCTGCATATTGGGAAGAAAACCCTGATACGATTCCAGATGGCAGTAGATATAAAACTGAATATGTACAGGCTGCAAAACCTGTTGAAGGAGAATTAAGTGATGCGGGTTATATCGCCTTGTATAAAACTTTGTTTCTCATTACCACTGGTCTTTTATTGTTTTAATGTATGAAAAAACAAGACATATTTATTTGGGTTGTAATACTTTCTATATTAATACTTCCTTTTTCTTTAAAAGCTAACACTTGTCTACCTGACGTAGAAGGTCTTTGTATTCCTGGAGTAACTATTACAGAAGATACTCAGATTGACATTACTGAAGAAGACAAGGGCACAGAAATAATTACAACTACCACCACCACAGTTACAACTACTACTACCACCGTCACTAATGAAGATTCAGGAGATATTCTTGATGGTGATAACGGATATGTTGTGACTAACAAAGAGGGCGATATGGATGTTGATTGGGGTGGTCAAGGCCCTGCAAGTATGCCTAGTGGTAATAGTTGTGGGCAGCTAGGCACGGATAAATGTGCCATGATTACAGGCAGTGGTAATTCAACATCTACTATGGGTGTTGACGGTATGGGTACAACATTTTTTAACACTATTGACATATCAGATTTACAAATAGATAACGGTGGAGAAGTCAAATACTCAATTGAAGTAGATAAACAAGATGCTCAAGATAGAATATATATGCACGTTTCAGGATTTAACGGAACTACTTCGGTCTTTTCAGGTACTGACGTCTTGTCTGAATCTGGAGTATCAACAGGCTACCAATCTTATAACGGTTCTTTCAATTTCAGTGGTGTATTAGATAAAATAATTGTTGAGGTTGGTGGAAGAGATATCAACATGGCCATTGGTCCAATGTTTGATGATATTAGCATCAATGTTTTTTACAATGTAATTAACACTATTGTTACTCAACACATTACAACTTTAGAAGAGATATATTATTTAGATATCTTTAATCCTGTTGAATTAGACTTTGTTGAAGAAGTGTTTGAATATAATGATATTAGTATGGAAGAAGGAGAAATATCATTCACTCCTGTAGAACCTGAGGTAGAAGATGTAACACTTGCAAGTGTTGAATTAGAAATAGCTGAAATTGAAATTAACTTACCAGAGCCAGAACCTGAAATTGTTGAAGTTGAAACAGAACTTGAGATGGAGATTGAAATGGAAATGGAAGAAATTGTAGTTGTAGAGGCTGAACCTGAGGAAGAGACTATCGAAGAATCTCAAGAAGAACCACAGGAATCAGAACAAAAAGAACTGCAACCGAAAGAAAAAGAAAAAGATCCAGAAGAAAAGCCAAAAGAAGAGAAATCATCTGAACCTAAAGTAACAAAAAAAGAGAAAGCTGCCACAAAAATCGTTAAAAAGATTGACGACAAAGCCAGATATGATGATGCTGCTCAAACAAAAACTTTGATTGTGATGCAAATACTTGGCAATACAAAAACCTTTTTTGATAGTCAAGCATATATACAAGATACAAATGTTACTGAGTATTTAAACAAGACAATAGATGATCCGTATGGTATGCTCTTCAATAAGGCTCAAAATGAAACAATGAATAATATGGTGAACTCACAATGGCAGAAGTCTCGATAGGCGGAATTTCCTTTAAAGGAGGAAAAATGATGGCAATCATCCTTGCACTTAGTAGTGCCGTGGGTGCTTTGTATGGCGGATTTGAAATGTATAAGCGTTTTCAAGATATGTCCGCAGCCATAGAGGCCTATCAGGAGCCTGATTTAAGCGGATTTGATAAAAAGATTGCACTCGTAGAGAGTCAGACTCAAGCACAAATAGAACTTGTATCACAACAATTAAATGCTTTAAAAAGTGAATTAGAAATTATACTAGGTGAAATAGACCTAATAAGTCAGGTTAGTCGTGAACTTAAAGATGACCTTAAAACGGATTTACGCTCAATGGAAGGAGACGTAAGACACATCACCGAAATTGTCAATGACGTGGAAGATAGACAAAAAGAGGACACGAGAGAGCTTTTAGATGAGCTAAAACTCATAGAAGAAAACCTTGACTTACAAATTAATAAGGCTTTAAATAACCCTTTAAGTAACATGAGTGCTAAAACAAAATGATTAAATTAGATATAAAAACCATATTACCTTATCTTGTCCTAATTGGCACAATGTTGATCACATGGGGTATGTGGTCTGAACGTTTAAATGCAGTTGAACAAAAAGCAGATAGTGTTGCAAAAATGCAACAAGATGTTGCTGTTATAAAAGTACAAATTCAAGCGATTGATGAAAAGATGGCTTGGATGGAAGAGTTTCTAATAAAGAACTACAGTGAATTTTAATGGCTATTAGTAGATCACAAATGGCCAAACAAGTAATGAAACCAGGAGGTAAAAAAAATGGGAAAACTCTGCGCAAAAGGAAAAGCCGCCGCAAAGCGTAAATTTAAAGTGTACCCTAGCGCATATGCAAATATGTATGCTAGTGCAGTTTGTAGTGGAAAAGTCACACCTGGTGGCAAAAAGAAAGCTAAGAAAAAAGCTATGGGTGGTACAATTTCACAACAAAGAAAATCCGTATCTGCTAATCGTATGGCTGAGGGCGGATCAATCGTTGCTGCAGGATGTGGCATGGTTGAAAATTCAAAAAGAAAAAAAACCAAACTTTATGTCTAAGGAGGTAAATCATGGGAAAATTATGGAATAAGTGGAATGACTTAAACAAAAAAGGCAAAGCGATAGCTGCCGTTTTTGCGTTAGTTGTTCTTTGGGCCATTTATAATCAAAGCTGGTAATGGCTAAAAAAGGTTTACGTGCTTGGGTGAAAGAAAAATGGGTGGACATTGGTGCACCTAAAAAAGATGGTAAGTATCAACCCTGCGGTAGGTCTAAAGGTTCAAAAAGAAAATATCCAAAATGTGTTCCACTTGCAAAAGCAAGAGGTATGAGCACATCTCAAAAAGCGTCAGCAGTGCGAAGAAAACGTGCTGCTGGCAATCCAGGCGGTAAGCCAACGAATGTAAAAACTTTTGTCTCGAAAAAAACAAGCAGAAAAAATAAAAGATGATGTAATTGATTGGTCTAAGAATGTCTTAGAACCAATGAATAAACATCTAGGCTTTCCAGCATGTCCTTTTGCTGCGAAGTGGAGAAAAGATGGTAAGCTAAGAATAGAAGTTAGATCTGACAAAACCAAATATGAGAAGCATCTCACAAATGTGTTAAAAGATTGGAATAAGAAGAAACACGATATTATTATCTTTTGTGATCCTTTTTGGGATCAATACACGCCTGAACAATTTCAAGATAAGATAGATTTTTATAATAAAACCTATAATAAACGAGATGTCTATTTTATGGGTTTTCATCCAAGTAATCCTGCTTCTGTTGAAGAACAAGAATTTTTAGTTGAACCTACTGATAATTTTGAATATCACACAGATCTTGCTTACTCTATGATGTTGGTGCAAAAATTTAAACAGTTATATGATGCAAGTTGCAAACTACATAAGATAGGTTATTATGAAAAATGGCCAGCCGAGTATTACGATGAAGTCGTAAAAACAAGGCAAGACGAATACGAACGTATATTTAAAAAGGAGCGTACATCATGATGAAGAAAAAGAATGTCGTCAAAAGAATGGGCGGCGGACCTATGAAAAAACAAGTTGTCAAAAAAAGAGGCGGCGGAATGCTTAAAAAACGTGGCGGTGGCATGATCAAAATGCGCGGCGGCGGTTCTGCAGGCGCAAACCCTCATAAAGCAAGAAGAGGTATGTAATGGCTACCTCGGGTACTACTACTTTTAATCTTAGTTTTGATAGAATTATTGAACGTGCTTATGCACGATGTGGTAAATCTTTAAGAACTGGATATGAATTACAAGCAGCAAGAGATAATCTTAATTTGCTTTTTTCTGAGTGGGGGAACCGAGGTATTCATTTATGGAAAGTAAAAAATCACACACAAAATTTAACTGCAAGTACGACAACCTATACTGCTCCTAGTGATGCTTCAGATGTTCTTGAATTAGTCTTCAGAGATGTAAGTGGAAGCACAACAACCGATACAAGTATGACAAAAATATCAAGATCAGAATATGAAAATATACCTAACAAGTTTTCAACAGGAACACCTAGTCAGTATTATGTAAGAAGAAATTTATCTAATGTAGAAATTAGTCTTTATCAAACACCCAATACAACTGATACACAGATAAATTATTTTTATGTGGCAAGAATAGAAGATGTGGGTAATTACACAAATGATCCAGATGCACCTTTTAGATTTTTACCATGTACAGTTTCAGGGTTAGCTTATTATATAGGACAAGAAATTGCACCTGAGCGTTCTCAAGAATTAGAAAGAAGATATGAAGCAGAATTACAAAGAGCGTTGACTGAAGATAGTCAATCAACTTCTGTAAATATTGTGCCTCGTAGTTTCTATGTAGGGTAAAATGACCTTTGCAAATGGTAATCGTTCCTTAGCTATCTGTGATAGATGTGGGCAACAATATAAATATTTACAATTAAGACAAGAATGGAATGGACTATTTACTTGTCCTTCATGTTTTGAACCTAAGCATCCACAATTAGATCCCGGTTATCATCCTGCAGATCCTGTAGCGCTTAGAGATCCAAGACCAGAATCAAATAAAATTTTAAAAGCTAATTCACCACCAGGTCCTGATGATGCAACAACTAATACATTTGGACAACCAATGCCTGTTACTGTGTTTGTTGGTGATCCTGGTGATAGTGCTTTTATGACAACTGTGCAAGGAACCTCACCAGATGATGGTTCTGCACCAACAACGTCATCTAGTATGTTGCCTCAAATTCCGAATCAAAAATTGACACTTGTATCAGTGGTTGGTAATGTGACAGTGGTGATATCATGAATTATTCTGAACTTTTAGATAATGTAAGAAACTACACAGAGGTTACATCTGACGTACTTTCTAATACAGTTATAAATGTTTTTCTTACAAATATTGAAAATCAAATTGATAGACTTATAGATACTGATGCACAAAGAAGATATGCAACAACAACTTTTGAAGCTAACAATGCTTTTTTAGATGTTAGTGGCCCAGAAGGTGGGTTTAGGTTTGCTAGAGCCTTACAAATTGTAGCTGCTGATGGAACAAGAACTTGGTTAGAGCAAAGAGATGCTACTTTTATGGACGAATATTCAGTAGAAAGATCTACGACAGATACAAATTTTACAGGTCAACCTAAATATTGGGGTAATTGGGATGCAACAACATTGATTGTAGCTCCTACTCCAAATACGGCTTACACAGTAGAAATGTGGTATGACGAAACACCAGAACGTTTAGGAAATGGTGCAGGTACTACATCAACAACAACATTTATATCAAATAATGCACCCGAAGTTTTGTTGTATGGCACATTATCGGAAGCTTTTTCATACTTGAAAAACGCACAAGATATGCAATTATACACACAAAAGTTTCAGACTGCTCTTCAAGCTTTCGCTAATGAGCAAATGGGACGTAAACGAAGAGATGAGTATGTAGACGGAGTGTTAAGAGTACCACTTCCCTCTGCAGACCCTAAAGCCTAAGGAGGGCATAAAACATGGCAATAAACCAAGCAGTCTGTGCTTCCTTTAAAAAGCAGCTATTAGAAGGGGATCATGACATTGATAACGATACAATCAATCTTGCTCTCTACACAAACTCTGTAACTTTAAATGGAAACACAACAGCCTATTCCGCAACAAACGAAGTAGGCGCATCCGGAACATATGCAGCAGGTGGTATAACTTTAACAAGTCCAACCATCGGCTTAACAGCAACTAGTGCAACAGCTTCAACAGCATTTGTTGATTTTGCAAACGCAAGTTTTACATCAGCAACAATATCTGCTCAAGCAGCTTTGATCTATAATAGATCATCAAGTGCTACAAACGCAGCTATTTGTGTTCTTGATTTCGGAAGTGTAAAGACATCAACAAACGGTACATTCACAATCGCATTCCCAACTAATGATGCTTCAAGTGCTATATTAAGATTATCTTAATTTAGAGGAGCATTACCATGGCAGATGCTTGGGGTGAAAATAATTGGGGCGAAGGCTTTTGGGGCCAACAAAGCTCGATCACAGTATCTGTTACTGGGTTATCGACTACAACAGCATTAGGCACGGAAAGTGTCGTAGCTGATTGCTTAGTCACATTAGATTCATTACAAGTATCTTCTGCTTTAGGCACTGCGATAGGTGAACCTGAGAACGTCTTTTTTCCAACAGGTGTTTCATTTGAAACACAATTATCGGGAGTCACAGTAGGTGAAGGAGCGGGCGTTGTTCTCGGAAGTTTATCCACATCATTTGGTTTAGGCACGGAAGTAGCAGACGGAACTGTTGATGCAGGTTGGGGAAGAGGATCATGGGGATCTTTTGCATGGAATGAGAATATAGAATTTATTACTAACGTCACAAGTGTGACGATGTCCATGGACTTAGGCACTCCTACAATTGAAGTAGGTTCAGGTGTCATAGTTTCTGTAACAGGCTTAGAGATGACAAGTGCTCTAGGTGATACAACTGAAACAGGAACATCTCTTGTTACTTTAGATAGTCAATTAGTAAGTGTAGCTTTATCAGGAGCAACTGTTTCTGGTGAAGGAAGTGTTGCAGTTGTTGCACCTTCCGATCAATTAGACTTTGCTATTGGAACACCTGTAATTGATATCTTTACACAAGTAGACCCTGTTCCAGTAACAATGACTTCTGCACTTGGAACTGCTACTGTAGAGGCAGATGCTCTTGTACAACCTACAGGAGTTTCAATGACCTCTGCTTTAGGTACGGAAACAGTAGAGGTAGGAACGGGTGTAATTGTAAGTGTTTCCACAGTTGCCATGAGTTTTGCTGCAGGAACAGCAACAGCTACGGGTGGAGCTATTGTTAACGTAACAGGACTTGACTTATCGATAGTCACAGGAAATCCGTTTGCCACACCTTGGGCAAATGTAGTAACAGGTGCAAGTAATACTTGGACAGGGGTAGACGCAGCATAAAAAGTGTTGCTTGAATAACAAAAAAAGATATATTTTAGTGAGGTAAAAACATGGCAAGTACATTTTCAGATAGACTTAAATTAGAGCTCATGGAGACAGGCGCAAACGCCAATACATGGGGCACAAATACCAATAATAATTTAGACGTAATAGATGCATTTTCTGCAGGATATTTAGCTAAATCTGTTGCTGGTTCTGCCAATATAACTCTTTCAACTGCAAACGCTTCCGATACTGCTGAGGCTTCAAACAAAACAATTGAATTAACAGGTGCTCTTACAGGAGACATCGTAGTTTTTATTCCTGCTGTTGAGAGTCAATATACTTTTTTTAATAACACATCGGGTTCTCAAACTTTAACTATCGCAGCAACAGGGCACACAGCCAATGGTATTGCTATTACACAAGGAGCAAAATCAACTGTCTTTTGTGATGGTTCAGCTAACTTTAATGTAGAGATTGCTTCTTCCACAGATTTAGGTTCTCAGACAGGAACATTACCTCAAGTATCAGGAGCTAACTTAACAAATTTAAACGCTTCTAACGTTGCTTCAGGTACAATTGCTAACGCTCGATTAGATGCACAACTTCAAGATGTAGCGGGACTCGCAGTGACCAACGGTGGTTTTATTGTTGGTGATGGTTCTAATTTTGTTTTAGAAACTGGTGCAACCGCAAGAGCATCATTATCATTAGATACAGGTAATGACGTTCAATTTGATTCACTTGGTGTTGCAACCGCAGCGTCAGGAACAAGTGGTGAGATAAGAGCAACAAATGATATTACTGCTTTTTATTCTTCAGATGTCTCACTCAAAGAAAATATTCACAACATATCCTCTCCAATGGATAAAGTACAAAATCTTAATGGTGTTCTTTTTGATTGGAAACAATCATTTATTGATTCTAAAGGTGGAGAAGATGGTTATTTTATGCGCAAGACAGACGTAGGTGTTATTGCACAAGATGTTGAAAAAGTTTTACCAGAGGTCGTGGGCACAAGACCTGATGGTGTGAAAGCCGTCAAATATGATCGTCTATGTGCTTTATTAATCGAATGCGTAAAGGATTTACAATTACAAGTTAATGACCTCAAGAAAGGACATTAATCAATGACTACACCT
>VMHT01106738.1_pt1 | contig 14351 bp, 13 predicted proteins | sample 4693611 | NCBI WGS metagenome assembly VMHT01 (sample SAMN12280063, study PRJNA550983) | marine metagenome | isolation source: seawater sampled from same location over 5 years 0.02-0.2 micron viral filtrate | place: USA: collected off the coast of southern California halfway between the port... ... | reverse complement strand
GGTTATGGAGATACAAGAACCTTTGAGGAGATACAGGCACAAGGGGCGAGAAAACTAAAAGAAGAACAAGCAAAGCAAAAGGCATACGAAGCAACATTAGAAGGTAAGGAAGAAGCATTAGACACAGCAAAGGGTATCATAGTAAGAAGAATAAAAAAAATAAGAGAAGCAGAAGCGTCTTTGGAGGTAGCATCTAAGATAAAAAAACCTACTAAAAAACAGAAGAAGGAGATAGAAGAAGTAAGGGAAAGTTTAGAGGGTGCTAGAGATGATGTAGAACGAATTAATGAAGATATAAAACAATTAGAAAAGGAAATTGCCCCATTAAGAACTGCGGCAATTTTGAAACAAAGAAAGGCAGAAAATGCTGCTAAAAAGCGTTAGGTTTTGCCTAATAAAGCACTAGGGTCTATAGCAGAACCCTCACTAGCAGTGGGTGCTTTTGCTAGTAAATCTTGAGCGGATGGTGGATGGTCAGATAGTCCGTGGAATAGTGAGTATAAACCAAGACCAGCACCTGCTAATTCGCCTACAATTGGTATGGCGTCTAGTGCTCCAAATCCTGCTGCTTCTAGTCCTTCGGTGCCTACACTACCTGCTACTTTAGCAGCAGCATTGCCCGCTTTAGCGGCGGTGCTAGCAACCTTACTTGTATCTTCTCCTATATCAGCAGCAGATTTAGCGGTAAAACTACTACCTAAACTTTTAGGTGCTGGGTTGCCAATATCACCGCTGAGGTCATCTCCTTGTAGTCCCTGTCTAAAGCGACCAGAGACTAGTTTAGTGTTCTCAGGTTGTCCGTGTAGTGCTGAACCTGCTTCTGGTTCTCCTAAGCGGTCTGCTGGTGTGCTACTAAATCTGCTAGTAGCACTGTATTGTTTCATTTGTGTATCGGTTAGTGGTGTTTCTCTTAAATCTGCTTCATCGGTGTCTGCTTGTTGAACGTCAGTTCTGCGTTGGAAGGGTGCTTGCCTAGCACCTCGTTCTACTAGGTTTTTAAAACCTTGCCCCGTTCTAGCGTTTGGGTTTGCCGCTTGGTCTACCTCTGCTGCCGCGGGTTCTTGTGCTGGTGCTGGTGCCGCTTCTACTGGTGTGCCCTTAGCATTTTCAGGGGCAGATGTTAGTGGTTGTGTCTTTGCCGCAGCACGAGACGCCGCTTGCTTAGAGTATCCACGGTAGATTTTACGCCCTTGGTGAAATGCTCCACTTAATGTGCTAATAGCACCAGCACCTGCGTTATAGTGGTCTAATACTTCTTGGTATTTTTCTGCTAATCCTTGTGCTTTTTGACTAGCACCAACTTCTTCGCGTTCTTGCCCTGCGTCTATATTGTTTTTTAAATTATTAGCGTGCTCTTGTAATAGAGATATGTAAGACATAGTGTTATACAATAGTATAATAAAAAAAATCTATCTGGGTAAACATTGGTTAGGAACCCCACGTCTTTTATTAGACACCTTATCACTTACACCGCTTGGCGACGGTTCTACCAGCACCTCTTCTACGACCGCTTCTAGCACTGCTGGTGCTAGTGCTAATGCCTTCTTTAGTGCTTTCGCCTCTCTTGCTTTTGCTAGTTGTGCCTTTCTTTTCTCCTTTCTTTCTAACAGTTCTTCTTCTGTCAGAACTTTCTTCACTTTCGCTACTTTCTTCTGTGTCGCTTTCTTCGGCATCTGTTGATACATTATCGTTAGATTTTTCTTTCTTAGACCAAACCAGTTCATCAAAGTTTCTATACATCTCCATATTAGGCACGTTCATATATGTAAAGTCCCAATCCTCCTTACGTGTCTCCTTAAATAACCTAAGAAACTCCTTCTCATCTCCCCCCATAAATGAGTAATCATCTGCTATTTTTTTCAGTTCTGAGTGGGGTAGTTCTCCTAGTAAAAAGAACCCCTGTATCTGATTACGTAGCGTGGATGTAAGAAATTTGTAATACTGTAAGCACAGACCCACGCACAACCTACCCTCAGTTTCTAGCACCTTAGAACCAATATGCCTATATCTAGTTATCATACTAGTAAATGCGTCCCTACCGTATTTGTTCTGCCTAATACCCTTCTCACTCATAGCATCATCAATCAGTAGCAGATACTTTCTATCTTCTTTGTCCATTTCTATCATCTTTAGGATTTCTGCTAGCAATCCTTCTGAGTATTCTTCAAAGAAAAAGTCAAATTCATCTATCATATTCTTCTGCTGTGTATCATTCTTAGCACTCTCACTGATTAGTATTCGCACGTCAAAGGCACCACCATAGAACCTCTTTTTAGAAAGATATAAATTTTGTATTAGCACTGATTTACCACTACGAATTCTGCCTAAAAACACGTTAAAGTGCGGAGTGCTAGGTAAGGGGTAGAATGATTTGTCCTCACCTAACTTGTCTTCGTCTATCTGAATAGGATAGATTTTTAGGTCTGGGTTCTCTTCTCTCTCCTGCTTTTTTTTCTCCTGCTTAACTCCGTCTTCTTCATCACTAAAATGGTAGTCCTCGTCGCTATACGTCATAGATATTTCTAGTATAATATTAGATAATTATGTCCTATAAGCACCCCAAACTAGAATGTGCTAAAGCACTAAGAGAAGAACGTAATAGACTAAATAACATTAACTTTGGTCTGCGTATACCTACTGAAGACAATAGATGGACAGACGAAGAACTAGCAAATCACAAGCAGAAGTTGTCATTTCGCCCTATATGTAAGTTCGGTGATAGGTGTATACGTCTACAATGTCTCTATTCTCATAGCGATAATAGAAGCGAAATATGTAAGGATTTTAGGTGGTGCGAAGACGTGTCGTGTAGCAAAATACACCCTACCCAAAAGTTCTTAGACTATCTAGACTATACAGACAGGGAGTTATTGTCTGAGCAGGGATTTGTTTGGTGATATCTTCCTAAATAAGGTGTTAAGTTTTGTCTTAAGCACTTCGTCATCATAGATATCCTCTTCATCTATTTCATCTAATAATTCTGCTAAGTGGTCAAAATCCTTAACAGATGTCATACTCTCTAGCACCTGTGTTTTTAGTTTCTCAAATCTACTTCTCTTTGCCTTCTTAGTAGCATTCTCCTTCTCCATTAGACGTCGCCTAGCGGTCGCCAATTTCGGTGGTAAGTCTTTCTGCTTTATCTCCTTAACCATAGCATTTTTCTCACGCTCCTCTTCTAACTCTCTTGCTAATTCATCCTTAATTTTTTGGCGGCGTCTTGCTTTCATTTTCTCCCTACCTTTGCGTAGTCCCTCTATCTGTGCCTCAGATAGTTGCTTCTTCTTAGGTGTTGTGTCAGGTAGTTCTTTAATAAATATCTCCTCTACTTGCTCGGCATCACGCTCTACTAAGGGTGCCTCTTCGCCTTCAGTGTCGCTACGTTCTTCACCGCTTTCGTGGGGGCGTATCTCCATATCCATTGATAATATAATAGCATATAATATTCTAATGATTAACGAGTTTCTGAACGAAATACTTACCTAAAAAAAATAGGTAAGGTGTAAATATAGCAAATCGTTTTTTTTTTTTTCACGTGAAAAAAAAAGTTTCTAAAAGACAGAAATAGTAAATTACCTAAAAAAAATAGGTAAGAATTGTATAAGAGTTTGTTATAAGAAAATTAGAATAATGATAAGGATTTGTTATGCTTACCTATGCTTACCTATACCTTACCTATTTTTTATAGGTAAGGTTTCTGAACGATTTAGATATCTATATTGGCATCCTCCAAGTCGCTCTCGTCTAAGAATGCTGATACCTCTGCCTCCTGTAGTTCGGTGTCCTCTAGTTCTATGAGGTTCTTGCTTAGCAGATAATCACGCCAGTTGTCTAGGTGAATGAAGATGGTTCGCTTCTTAGTCTTTAGATAGTCGTTCTTAACTTGGTCGCGTGAGTAGCAGATTTCAGTGCCTAAGTTCATTAGTTCGTCTACGAAGTCTCGTGCTTGCGTGAAACTCTCATTGTTATTACGGCACCACTCTTTGTAGTATGCGAATAGGGTATTAGCAAAGATATAGGAGTAGTCGTCTTTGTATGCCTTTAGGTCAGTGTCATAGTTAAAGATAGTCTTAAGAAATGATAGTGGTGCTGGTAGGCAGTTGCGTTTAGCACGCATTAGAAAGGGTGTCTCTATTGGTTTGCTGAAGTCATAGTGGCGGATGTCTCGTGCCATAAGCATACGGTAGAATAGCAGCATACCCCCAGTGCTCTCGCGGAGTGCTTTGCGGATAGCACACCAGTGGGCATCCTCCCTACTACGCTTAGGGTTTACGCACTCAAACAACTGAAAGCGTCTGCTCTCCACGTCTATGTGGACACCGTCATTGTTAGTAGTGAAGATGAAGTTAACGTAGAGACGCACATTGCTATTAACACTCTTAAACTTCTTGCGGATGTTGCTAGTGTCATTAGTAATCTTTGCCTTAAGTTCTTCGTAGAACCTCTGTGTAGACTTCTTATCACCCTCGTCTAAGTTAATAAGGATTTTCTTGTCAAAGAGGTCATTAAACCCACCGAATAGGTCTCGCTCTGGATTGTCTGATTGGTTATAGTATTCGTTGCCTATCATACGTGATAGCATATAGGTAAAGTCATTCTTACCCACACCCTTAGCAATACTACGGAGAACGATAGCAGTTTGTGGTTTGTTCTCTGGGTCTTGTAGGATAGACGCTAACCAATTAAGCACGTATTCGTAGCACTGCTCTGCTGTCTCGTGTCCGTTATCTGTTAGGTAGCGGATGTGCTCTTCTATGTATTCGCAGTCTATGATGTCTTGCTCGGTAAACTCTATCTGCTCAGTCTGGTAGCGTTGGTTAAGTTGCTCTATGTCAAACCCCATAAATGAGTTAAACTGAGTAGGGGGCAGTTGCTTACGAGTAGGACGAAATACTACCTCATCATAGGTTCGCATACTAGCATCACAGAACCAGTTAGTTAAGAAGTTGCTTTCTGTTTTGCTACCAGTCATACAGTTGCCACGCCAGTCGTTAAGGTTCTCATAGGACACCTTCATCTGCTCCTTAGATAGAGGGATGAGTTGCTTAGACTGCGACACTTTGTAGAAACAACTTTCGTTAACACACTTAAAATGCTTGCTCTCAAACTCCTCTTTCATAGCGGTGTAATCTGCTATGTCTTCTGGGTCGCATCCGTAGTTCTTAGCGTCTAGCACTTCTTGTGGTATGCTAAGCACCTCGGTGAATGGTTTGTAGTGAAAGGTTAGTGGGATAGGGTCTTCGTCCTCTGCCATAGCACGATACTTCTTGTTAATATCTGCTACTACTTCTTCTGGTGATTTGCCTGATACTTTCTCTATGAAAACGCCATCATTCATTGTTGCTCCGTATGAATAACCAAGATTAGAAATAACATCTAATACCGTTTCTAGGGCACGCCGCTCTAGCATAGTAGTAAGTTGTGCTAAGAACTGTCCGTGAACGTTGTGCTTAGACTTCTTCTTAATCTCATCGTCTGCTAGGATGTTTTTGTTAAGCATTTTTAGTTCTTTGTTGTCTAGTGAGACAAGGCGTAAGTAGAGGTCTTTGCTCTCCTTGCCAATCTCTGTGAGATTAGACAGGCGATAATCGCTAACATTACCGCCAAAGATAGCGGCGATAAATGCTTTCTTAGCACGCTCACGACTAAGATTACGCTTCTTCATTAGGTGCTCCAGTAGGCGTTCACGGTTAGCGTGGTAGTTCATAATCTCTGGGAAATCGTCCTCCCAGTCGTTAACAGTAATTATGTTAGCAATAGTAGTAAAGGCAGCGTTCTTCATATCACAGTCCCAATAGTATTGCTGTGCTAAGGCATTACGGATAGGACGTGCTAGTCCAGCGAGACTAGTTTTAGGAAACCTCCGCCCCTTGTTAATAGCACCCTTCTTGTTAGTCCAAGAGGTCTCAAAGGTATGGTTGCCCTTCATCTTCTTATTTATGCGTTCTAGACAAGGCACAGAGTTCTGGTCTATGTCATACTTGTCAGGGCACCGTGCTAGTGCGTTTACTATGAATTTGTTTGCTTTCTCATATTTCGCTTCTGTCATTTAGTATATTGTGTATGTGTTTTATTTTTAGTATAAAAAATTAAATCAGTTTTTCTGAACGATTTAAAACCCAATTTTTGTAAAGAGCGTTTAAGTGCGAACAATTTTTGGGCGATGTTATTTCGTTCAGCATTTAAGAAAAAAAAGAGCACTATTATTAGGAGTGCTATGGGTAAAGAAGTTAACAAATATGTCTATCATTATCTAGTGAAGTATCTGAATGAGAACAACGAGGAAGAAGAGAAACGCTACTTAACTGCTAAGCAAATCCAGAAGGACTTTGCTATTGGCAAAACTACATTCTATAACTACAAGAAGGAGAGATATAATTTAAAGCGAAAAAACCCTAAACTAGTAGATATTATAAAACTAAATCCACCTGAGAAAGTGAATATTACGGTGCTATATTTTGATTAGCGGCGATGTCTAAGAAAGTCTCAAAAACTTAGACAATCGCCTCTTTTGTTCTTTAGTTAACTTAGTCCAAGTAGTAGACTTGACTGATTTGTGTTCCATTTAAATGGTGCTAGATAATAAAACCTTAAAACATTACCTAGCACCGCTAGTAGGCACAACACGACTAACCTGACCCCTCATTATAGTCGTCCTGTCCTACCAGCATTTCTTCTATTGTATCAGACAAGTCTGTTCTGAGCGTCTCTATAATGTGCTTCACCATAATCACGCTCTCTAAACTACTGTCTAAGTTGTGAAATGTATTGTCTACAATTTTTACAACACCGTATGCTTGTGCTACCACTTTACCCAGCACTTTTATGTTATGTTTCGCAAGTGCTAACTCTTTGTCTTTCTTAGCAATTAAGTTCTTAAAGTCTTCACATACCTCCAGATATTTCTGCTCTGTTATTCCTTCCATAATAATCTATTGTAATTATATATATAATGACCACTGCCGCAAAGGTTATACCACCACTTACGTTCGTAAGCACTATAGATGGGGGCACTAACGCTGATGGTTCAAGAAAGAGGATTGCTAGTGGTTTAGTAGATGTCGCATCTCTAGCACTATTCACAGTATCTATGAAAGCGACTAAGAATATCACGATAAAAATATACCAACACCACGTAGGACTACCTGCTAACTCTGACCCCGCTAACAATTTATTAGTATATCAGGAGACGGTCGCCAAGAATACTGTATTCTATAAGCGTTTTACAATTAAGGGCAACTTTGCCCAATTAGAATTGCTAAATGAAGAGGATACAACTGCTAGTGTAAGACTAACAACTTGCGGATTGACTATCCCGAATTTTGAAGCACAAACGTTTCTGAATAGCACAATAGGTATAAATGATAACTCTGCTTTAAGTAGAAATGCGAATGACTTTAACCTAGACCTAATTAGAGGAGTTCATAGCAGTTTTTCTAAGATAAATGTTCTGGGTATATCTACCTTACACCAGACTGAGACTATTGGGTTAAATCAGTTAAGTTATCACCCTGCTAGTCCTGAGACATTATACGTTGCTAGCACGTCTACTGATGACGGCATTGGAGGAGTAGGTGCTAGGGATGTCATTATGGAGTATGTAGATGGCAACGGAGTAGAACAGACATACACTATTATCCTACAAGGCAATACTATACTTAACTTAGGCATAACTGGATTAGCGGTGAACTCGTTAAAGGTATCTAACGCTGGCGGACAAGCAGCGAACCAAGGCACTATTACTGTATACACTAATAACAATATTGCTAATGCTTTAGGTAGAATACTGCCCCAAGATAATGTAGGACGATTTGCTAGTTATCGTGTGCCTGCTACTAAGACACTTGTGCTAAGTGATGTGAACATTACTGGTTATTCGGCAGGGACTACGCTAGAAATCATTGAGCGTGCTAGCGGTATTGACTATAAGATTGGGTCATTTCAGGTAAATACTGCTAACCAACAAATTACTTATAGGTTAGATACACGTGTGAATGCTGGTAGCACGGTAAGTGTTCGCCAAGTGCCAATAACAACAACAGGAGGAGATACACTAATAAATATAAATATAAATGGGATGTTGTGCCCTACTATAAATAATTTCTAACTACTAATTATACAAAAATGTCAGGACATCTTATTCTCGGTAAAGACGTTGCTAACGATAATTATGTGCCAATTTCAGTAGACAGTAGTGGACACCTAGATATAGACGTCCAAGTAGCAGACTTGGATAGTAAATGTATGGCGAGTGAAACTGGTGCTACGGACGGACAACAGCGTCAAGCAAGATGTAATACTAGTGGAGAATTATTAGTTAATTTCGGGTCAAGCACTACACAAAATGTTAATTGTTTTGGTAAAGACGGTGGAGGGACACCGAGGGAATTATTAGTAGAAAGTAATGGGGCATTTGTTTTAGGTGGTGGTTCTTCGTCTGCTCTTGGTAATACCGCTACTGACGGAAGTGGAGATGCTAAATTTTTACTATGCGACGCTCAGGGTCATCTTCAGGTAGATATTGTTTCTATGTCTGGTGGAGGAGACGCTAGTGCTGCTAATCAGACTACTCAGATTGCTAATCAAGGAACTATCAATACAAGTTTAGGAACAGTCAACACTAGCGTAGGAACAGTTAACTCAACCCTCGGTGATACTAATAGTAAGATTGACGCTATGAGAGGGTCTAGTGATTTAGGAGTAATCAACACTTCACTCGGAACGGTAAACAGTTCAATCGGTGATACTAATAGTAAGATTGACGCTATGAGAGGGACTAGTGATTTAGGAGTAATCAACACTAGTTTAGGCACAGTTAATACTAGTATAGGCACTTCTAATACTACTCTCACAGACATAGAGGCACACCAAGGTAATATAGAAAATAATTTATCTAGTATCCAAAGCACAGTATCTTCTAACAAACTCCAAGTAGATGTTATTACATCTGCCTTACCTAGTGGTGCTGCTACCGAAACCACGCTCGCTGCCGCCGAAGTTCACCTAGGTGCTATAGACACTTCGTGTAGTTCAATCCAGTCTAACGTCTCAACTAGTTCTAATCAAGGAACTATGATTACTTCACTAGCATCTCTCGCTGGATGTGTTAGTGGAACTGAACTCCAAGTAGATATTGTTAGTGGTGGTGGTGGTGGTTCTTCTTCGGCAAATTCTTATTTAAATGCTACATTAACAGTTTTAGCACCTACTGGGTCAGAAACCACTAAAATTACAGCAACACCGTCTATTGATTTGTTGAATATATCAAATATAACACAAATTACCATAAATACAATAGACACTAATTATACTATGATTGATAAGGTTGCTGTTGAATACTCTTATGATAATAGTGTTTTCTTTACTAATTTAGGTTCTGCTGGGTCTCCTAGTTTTAACGATGCTTTGGATATAGCAGGTATACAAAGAACCGATAATGGTATACCATTTGGTTCTCCTGGTGCTGGTAATCGTGTTTATAATGCTACAGTATTTCCAGATATGGACGGTGCTAGATATGCTAGAGTTGTATTTTTACATCAGCAAAATACAAGCAGTGGTGGTGCTAATGTGGATGTTGTCCCAATTATAGTATTAAATGGTAAATAATTAAGCGGTGCTAGAAGTAGTAGTATTCTTTAGGATGAAAAGGGTAGAACCGCCAAAAAAACTTAACAATGATATCGCATATATTTTTAGTAAAATCCATAGTTTATTTATGATAAACTACTTTAAAATAAATATCTTTATATAGATTATCTAAACCAACTATGAACTCTAAAATATTTTCACTCGTGCCTACTAATGGGACTGAATTTACTGGTAAACTAGGACAAAAAATTATCTTTGAAGTAGAACCATCCGTTGGACTACTTAAGGCAAGAGAAAGTTATTTAGTGCTAAATGTGCTAAACACATCCTCTGATTGGCAGAGAACTATGGTTAACAATATGGCAGGTGTTTCATCTATCATTTCACGTGTTGACATCTACTCTCTTAAGTCAGGACAGCACTTAGAAACTATGGAGAACTATGACTTATGGTCTGCCGTAGAGCATCAGTATCTCTATCAGGACAAGACTAATCTTCGTGCTATGGAGGGTGTAGGTGCCGAATGCTATGCCCACAATGCTCTTGCTAACACTACACAAGTCGCAGAAGTTCAGTTGAACCCTAAGGATATTGAGAGTAATTTACTATCACCTGTCCAGTCCAATGGTGATGCTAAGTATAATTTTAGACAGTTTATCACTCCTCTTAAGTGTGGTATTATGAGATACTGGGACGACGAAAAATTAGTGCCCCTTCTTAACTTACTAGGTCTTCGTATAGAAATTACCCTCCAAGACCCAAAGATTTGCTTACAGCACTTACCAGCAAGAACCGTTAATGGTGGTGCCGAAACCCTACGCACCTTGGCATCTACTGTCGTCCACACTGCTGATGGTAGTGGAGGTGGTCTCCCTTGTGGTAATAATAATGGCACTGACTTATTCATTACTACTACCGATGATTGTAATGTCTTAGATTGTGGACTAGCAGTTGGTAATAGCATCACTATTATGTCTGCCGAAGTAGCAGCAGGCGTTGCTAGAACTATTACAGCATTAGAAGCAGATGGGTCTAAGGTTAAGATTACCTTTGGCGGTGCTAACTTAGGCGGTGCTAGAACACAAGTTTTAGCACGCCGAACTGCCGATAACCGTGCCTACCAAGTTAAACCAGAGTTCAGAGTAGTAAGTGTCCAACCACCTGCTGGCGAAGTTCAGTCTCTTGTTAGGGGCATTGACTACCAGTTCACTACATATGACCTCTTCTTTAACACTATCCCCGCCGCAGTTAGAAAGCACCAGATTGAAGTGCCTAGTGTAGCAACTAAGGCACAATGCCTAATGACTTTCTTTCATAAAACCGCCGATGAGCAGTTCCAAGATAATAGTGAATACTATACCTGCCTAATCCCAGATGAGATTAACCTAGATAGCGTCCAATATCACATAGATGGTAGACTAATCCCAGTCCGTGCCTACAATCCTAAGCACAAGGCAGAAAAGATTATCTCTCAGCACGAAACTGCTAAGGCACTTACCACCATTAACAGAGAACCACAGGACTTAGGCAATTCAGATGGTAGAAACTTAGAACAATACACTAATACATATATGATTGCTAGAGAACTTGCTAGACCTCCTTATGTCTACCCACTAGCAGAAGCAGAACCACAAATTCGCTTAGGATTTTCACAAAATACCGCTTCCTCACTTACCGCCAGAACTCTTGTTTGGAGTAAGAAGGTAGTAAGAGCAGACCCTACCGAAGGTATTAAGGTATTTCACTAATCCCATTTTTTTTTTTCTATTTACTATTTATAACAAAAATGGTAGTAGGTTTAACTCATTTCTCACTCCCACCAATCAATGAAAATCAGACAAACATTAGTGGCACAAAGTTAGTTGGAGGTGCTAGTTTTAACAAAGGACACCCACACGTTAAGTTCTCCATTCCAGCACAAGATAGAATGCTTAAGACTAGTGAAATGTATTTAACTGGTCAGATTGTTGTTATGAACTCAGATGGTTCACCACTAACTCTCCCTGCTGGTAATTTAGAGAACAATAACGGCATTAACTTAACTAAGCAGGCAACCCTTAACTGGTCTAACTGGGGAGGTGTTAGCAATGTCGTAGAAAGAGTTTTTGTCCAGTCTAAGAAGTCCAGTGTAGAACTAATGACCACCAATAACTACTCTATGTATCAGAACCTTAAGGCAGGATATGCTAACAATGAACGTGATTACTTAGTATCACCTCTTACTAGAATGTGTGCTAGTGGTGCTAACGCTGGTTTCATCAATAGACGCCAAGTTTGTATGCCAAACGCCTCTAACACTGCTGGTGGTGCTTTTACTAACCTAGATAACTTCAATAGCAACGACTTTGGACAGTTCTTCTCATTCAAGTTAGACACATCATTACTTAACAATGATGACCCACTCCACCTAGGACAAGACCACCTCGGAGGTCTTTTAATTACCATAGAACTTAAGAACGATAACGGTTTCTACTACCAGCGTTTTGCTAACCTAGGAGATAACCAAGCAGCAGCATCAATTGACGGTCAGTATTACGTCCTTAAGAACCTCCGCTTAGAAGGTCGCTATATGATACCACACGAAGGTGAAGAAGGTAGTGGCACTGTCGCTTTAGCGGAGCGTGTTAACCTAATTAACGATGTCAACTCATCACATTCTGCTAACACTTACACCCCACAGTTAAATGCTGTTAAGGGATTTGTTAACGAATACTTAGACGATGACCAGCAGAATAACATTACCCAGAACCAAGATAACTTCCGCATCCCATTAGGTCTTAAATCCTACACACAACAGAAGAATAGTATTAGACAACCTGAAGATTTCGTAGTAAATTTAGAACCTAATGCCCAAACAAATAGCACCCCTAATAACCAGTCCGCCTCTAATACTGGCGGTGCTACCGCTACCGTTGACCAGTCCTCTATGGAGGTTAAGGTCGCTTATCAGGGTGATGCTGAACTCCGCTCACGCTTCCAGCGTGCCCTATTAGACGGTAGATTAGCGGCACACTCATCCGCTACACTCCAGCAGACCGAAAAGTCCATAGAAAGTGATTTCTCAGTATTTGCCGATGCTAACAACGGTTTCTACAACCAGACTGATTGCGATTTACTAGGTGTAGGACTGGATTATACTATGGGATTAGGTATAACTAGTCCATTTATGAACCAAGATTATACAGTAGTCTTAGATGCGGGTGTTAACGCTGGAGCAAGTGGTGTAGGAGCAAAATTACCATCTAGTAGACGTGATAAGTCTGAATTACAGCAGACTTTTGTTAGAAATGCCGCTAGTTTAGACTGTGTTAACTTAGTAAAATCACAGTAAATATCTAACTAATAACTATAGATGTCCATTAACTTTGACAAAATAAAGAAAGGAGCACTAAAAAGACAGTTAAAAGTCCCTGATGAATACAAATTTACTAGGGCAACATTAGTTAGACTTAAGACAATACCAGTAGGTTCCGTATTTTCGTTTAAAGGCAATGATTTTCGTATGACTGCCTTACTTAAGAAACGTATTACCTTTGCCATTACGCTAATAGGGTTCAGAAAAGGGGCAAAAAAACCTATACGCCGAAAAACTAGGTAATATCACTTTTTTTTCATTTTAGAAAACAAAAAAATTTTTGTAGTAAAAAAAAAAAAAATTTAAATCAGATAATTAACGATTACCTATTTTTTTTAGGTAATATTTTCATCCTTTCCACAAGACTTTGCGTGCCCAATAATTGGCACTATTACGGTTATTAGCGGTTAATTTGCCGCTTTTATCCCTAATACCACCACTTCTCGCTAGATAGTTTGCCCTACGCCCACTATCCTTATGTTTAGTAAAATCGCTCATCTTACTATCGCCAAAATGTATTAACTTTTTGCCCCCACTAGCGTTTTTAACGTATACCATCCCCTTTTTGCCTTGTTTAGTGGATTTCACTGGTTTATATAGGGGTTTTTTAGTTTTAAAGTCTGTAGATGCCGTCCCTAGTGCCATTAGTGTATAAATTAGTATAATATAAAAAAAAAGGATTTTATTAGGGGTAAATTAGTTATAATAGTGATTTTAATAGGTTTATGGGGTAAATTACTTAGACTGCGTGATATTCGCCCAATTGTCCCCAGAGACTGATTTGCGTGTATTGCGCGATAGACGCATCACCCAATTTCCGCCCGCCAATAGACAGTTTCACGCTAGCGATTTCCTTATCTATAGAGATTTGCTCACACAGAGACCGCAGTTTTTGGGCGATTGGGTCGCCCAATTCCTGTGCGGTGTCTAGTGCGTGGTAGAAGTCCCGACTATTCCGACCATTCCAGTTAGTCGCCCAAAAAGTGAACTCATAGACAGACGACCACTCATCCACGCTAGCGGCGTAGGGGTAATTAGACTTGTCCACAAACTCAGACGCCAGAAATTGGGTGATTGCCGCTAGTTGCCCTTCCATCTTAGTGAAATCGTCGCCCAATTTCTGCTTCATCTTCCGTGCGGCGTGCTGCCCTTCCTTTCCCTTCTGCCCAATTTCTGTCTTAGAATATGGGGTCTTATTCTTACAGTTCTTAGACGCGTAGTGATATTCCTTAACCATTCCCCTAGAGAAAGTATGTCCACACTTGCCACAGACATCGCCCAATTTAAAGCGGTCAGTTAGGTCAGTGATGCCTAGGTTAGCGAACGTGCGCTTCACGGGAGGACAGATATTGGGCGATGCGGCGCCCAATTCCTGCGTCTTCTTAGGTTGCGTGGACTTCGTAATCTT
>VMHT01009599.1_pt1 | contig 14352 bp, 12 predicted proteins | sample 4693611 | NCBI WGS metagenome assembly VMHT01 (sample SAMN12280063, study PRJNA550983) | marine metagenome | isolation source: seawater sampled from same location over 5 years 0.02-0.2 micron viral filtrate | place: USA: collected off the coast of southern California halfway between the port... ... | reverse complement strand
GCCAGTGCACTCGATTATGAAACTGCGACTGCCTATGAAATTACTTTAACTGCCAACGACGGTGCGAATTCGGTTTCGCAGACCATCACCGTGAATGTGGGCGACATTAATGAGGCGCCAACAGTTAACTTAACTGTTGCCGCAGCATCAGTTGCCGAAGATGTATCAACCGGGACGAGCATTGCGACCAGTTCTGTTAGCGATCCTGAGTCTGATAATGTGTCTTATACACTTGGTGGTGTGGGCAGCAGTAACTTTAGTGTCGATGCCAACGGCACCGTCACTGTTGCCAACAGTTTAGATTATGAAACTACAACTTCTTACAGTCTTACTCTAACCGCCAGTGATGGAACCAATTCCACTCAAGAAACTTTTCAAATATCTATTACCGATGTTCCTGATTCCTTTGCTTTAGCACTTTCCAGTAACTCACCCTCGATTAACGAAGGCATCAGCACTGGAACTCAAGTGGCAACCTCAACCTTAACGCAACAAGACAGCGCTGCAGTGACTTACTCACTTTCTGGAACTAACAGCAACAAGTTTGCGATTTCAAATACCGGCGTGATTACCACCGCAGCAGCGATGGATTATGAAACCACCTCATCTTACTCTTTAACCGTGACGGTGACCGATGGCACCAACACCGATACCGAAACCATTAATATCAGTGTTAATAATCTTACTCTTAACACCCTTGCAACCACACTTGCTAACAGTGGGGCTGCTTTATTAGAATCTTCCAGTTCAGGCACGGCTGTGGCGAGCTCCAGTATTAACAATCCGGATAGTGAAAGCATCACTTATACACTCAGCGGCACTGGCAGCAGTAACTTTAGTGTGGATTCATCAGGAAATGTGACCACCAATGCAACCCTAGATTTTGAAACCGTAAAAAGCTATGCGCTAACTCTGACTGCCACCGCAGGCAGCACGTCAGTCACCGATACCCTTACGGTTAATGTCGGTAATGTAGCTGAGCTTAATGCTGCGGTGCTTCGCTATTCAGCAGATTATAATTCAGTTTCACGCAGTGGCTTTAGTGCCACCGCAACCCGAGGACCTTCAGGCTCTTCACTGCCGGCTTATCATTTAGAGCAAGTTGGTATCTCCTCAACAACGGATTTCAATGATGTTTTTGATCATGACGGTAATACTGCTTACAACGTAAGTCCTACTGTAAGAGTAGAAATTGGTGGTGGAAACCAACTTAACTTTGAGTATGTATTTCCAATAACATCTATTGGTAATGTGGTGGGAGTTTATGCTCCAAATAGTTATGGTTCAAGCCTTGTTAACGGTACAAATATTATCCAAAACACGGTTCAATATAACAGTCTTCTTGGCACGACAACTTCAACCGAAGCTAGAGTAGACGCAACTGATGTAAGTTCAATAGATAATCAGCAGATTATAAGTGCCGGTGCATTCATGGCATGGTCTGGTTCAGGTACAGCGCCGAACACATCGACAGGTGGTGATTTTGCTTTTATGACCACCGATAGGGCGGCTGCTAATCTTACTTATAACATTGGAGGATCATCCATCAATGGCTCAAGAGCATTTTTTGCGTACGGTTCTGATGATAATTTTCAATTTGCTGAAAGTATAATTGATAACAATTTCGCTACTTACGCGCCCTCAGGTGCAGGTGGGTCTACAAGTTGTTTTTGGTCGCAAAGCACTTGTGGCTCGCTTGATTGGGATGATGATTTTAGTTTGCTATGGTTTCATCAACTCAATAATAATCATTTTACAAGTTCTGAAAGTACAACAAGAATCAAAAATGCACTGACAAATGGTGCTACTGTAGTTCTTCTTGTAGGTGAATATTATGGATGTTGCGGTGCTGATAATTATGCAGGTGCTGTAAATATATTTAATGCGCTTGGTTGGAGCGGTCATTCATCCAGTCCGATACCGGGAACAACATCATATGCCGATAATAGAATGGCTACCATCAACCCCTCTTCTTCATACCCAAATTCATGGATTCCTTACAGCACGATGCCGACCCACATCTCTTGGGCTGCAGCAGGCTATTTAGACCTTCCAAGCGTATGTACTGGCTTAACCGCAAATGCCAGTCTATTTATTTGTGACCCAACAGCAACTGGGTTAGCAGGTACATTGATAGGATATGCTGATTCTAACGTTTGGAGCTACTATAATAACCCTGATGGGTCACTTAGGAATCAAGGCTCTGTTGCGTGTAATTCTATTATCATCGGTCTAAGTTGTGATAATTCAGGTATGGTGGAATGGATTAGCGCTATAGCTCAATCCACCGGTCCAGGAAGCACATCTACTTACAATTTGTTTGAAGACCAAACAACTTTAGCAGGCCAAATTTATACCGATGCCATGTGGGATACATTTGTTAATTGTACTTCTGGTGATTGCTCTGATAAGGGTTCAGGAAATATACTTTATTTTGCTGTATTGCCTGTTGAGTATCTAGGCACCAGTCTTAACTCAGATTCTGATAGCTGGTTTTATCCTAACTTTATGCCCATGACCAATACAAATATTTGGACCTATGGAGACGTGGGGTTACGTTATTGCACTCCAGGAGCCAATGCTGGTTCTGAATGTTCCAGCCATACCTATGATGATGCTTATGAATGGCAAAAGCTAGCTCTGCAACCTTCGTCTTCCTCAAGCCTCCACACTACTTCAAGAGAATATGCTGTGGGGGGAAATGATATTCCCGAGGGCTCAAGCTTCTTTAAGCAAATGGTTAAATACGATGGAGTGGGCGTTGGTATGTGGGCACAAATTTCCTTCGCTGACTCATATGCTAATGATAGTGATGCCAGTAATACTAGGGATGATCAACAAAGCTTACTCAATGTAGTAATCACAAACATGAATCGACGCAGCAACATGACCTCGATGTACTCAGCCGGAGACAGCGGTTTTGGGATGGATGGTTATCATTATTGGTCCTATCAAGGGGCGACCAATGCCAATGATAATGGTCTCGGAGTTGTTTACGGTACGTCACCGGTAGAATGCGCTACTTCCAATGAAACTGCTTGTTTCTGGGCACCGGATGCTAAAGAGTCAGCCGGCGGTACCGGTAATCCTTCAGACACTGCAGCTCCAAGTGCAATGTTCTTAACGTCTTCAGATCCATATGCATCAGGAAATATGGGATTAGGTGTCTCATATAACGCTAACACCGATGCTTTTTTAACCGGTTCTTTTAATCAGGCTTTAATCAGACAAAATGTAAAAAATGGCAATGGTTGGTGGCGATCTTACACCGGTACCGGTACTTATCGACAATCCAGTTTAGGTCAGAACTCTTTCCCATCAAGCGGCTCAAGCACTTCAGGCACTTTAGATTGGAGTGGGTACTTTAATGGTATTTTGGAGTTTGATGTCAGCGGTGCCAGCAACAATCAATTCGCTTCCATTGGAACCGGCAGTACCCGAGCTAGCTTTACTTTTAATTATGGCACTAACTTTGCTGAGGTTGAGGCGCCAATGGATATTACCGCATTTGCTTCAAATAATTACACTGCAAATTGGACCACTGTTGATACTGGCTCGATGACCTTAAAATTTGGAGACCTTGATAATACCGATGCAAAATCTGCATTTTTAGCCAATAAAGTTTTTGCCGCTGAAATTCAAGATGATGGCACACAGATTGATAGCACTTCTGGTGGTTCCAATAATCTCGCTGGCGTCATGGTTACTTGGAGCAGCCTTGATAATCCTGATTCAACTTTATACAACGGAATGTCGAATGTAGGAAATGGCGATGCATTTAGTAGTACTAGAGGGAATGCTAACTACGCATCATGGGGTTTTTGGGCTATGAGTTCTGCTGATATCGCTGTGGCTACCGGCGATCAAAACGCCTCGGTGCATTTAGGTACCTGGGTTGGCGGAGAACTCATCGATCAAAGTTTAATTCCAACCTCAGGATCGGCTAACATGAGTGGAGGGGCAGTGTTTAATGTGGCTCATCGACATAATGCAAGCGGTACTGATTACGATGTGCATAAATACACCAGCACTGCAGATGTTAGTGCAACTTTTAATTGGGGTACAAGCGGATATTCAGGATCTATAACCTTTCGAGACTTTGATGATAAGAATCCAATTGTAGCGAATGCTGGTTTCTTAGATATCAATGGTGATTTTGCAGTGGCAATTGTTGGCACCGATCAACATTACAGCGGCAGCCTAACACCAAGCTTGCAAAATGGCTGGTCTGGCGTGGCATCAGTCAAGGGAAGTCTCTACGGCGGTCAATATTCAGCGTATGGAGTTACCCATACAGTGAGAGAAAGCGGAGGAAGCTTTGACGTGAATATTTACAAAACTGGCGATACTTCAACTGCCGGAGCTAACGATTTCTACACAGCTGAAGGAATCTATCTTTTATACTGATTTTAAAAAAACATAAAAAATGTTGGCGTTTACTTAAAAATATGTAAAATATAGCCAAAATTGAGCTTATAGTGATAAAATGTCAGCAATCCAGGGATTATGTATGAAAAGTATTAAGTCATTCGGTATTCTATTTTTAAGCGGTGCAATGTTTTCTTGTGCCATTCCACAGGGTGTTTATCAAACAACCCAAGGTGGCAAGCTCCATCCTGAATTTCCAAATTATAGAGATTTAGATTGTACTGAGCTTTCAGCACAACGTAACAAGATGAAAGAATTATTGGTCGAAGTTGCCGAAGGGGCAATTGAAGAGGCTGACAGAAGCACCTACTACTTTCAACTAGGTTTAGGCACCAACAATCCTACAACTGGTAAAAACTTTCTTGGATTTGCTTCAGAGGGCGTTGATCCTCAAGTAAATGAGATGCGTACACTTAAATTTGAATTAGAGGCTCTTGAAGACGTTCAGATTGATAAGTGCGTTACTCGTCAAGGTTTCTTTGACATTAAGCAGTAAACTCAATTTTTATAAATTTTGGATGGTCTCATCCTGGGGTAGCTATATATGAATGCATTTATCAATTTCTTTTTAGCTATCAGAAACAGCAAATTCTTCAACGGCCTTGTAATTTTTGTAATCATAGCCTCAGCTCTTTATGCAGGAATAAGTTCTTACGATATTCCAGCTGAATATCTTTATTACCTCTTACTGTTTGATTATTCAATCACTGTTTTCTTCCTAATTGAGCTTGTCATTCGTATGGTAGCCGAGCGTAACCTCGGTAAGTTTTTTAAAGACGGATGGAATATATTTGATACCACTATCGTGGTACTAAGTTTAGTTCCAATCGGAGCAAGCTCTAGTGTCTTTGTGGCTAGATTGCTAAGAATCATCAGGGTCTTAAGAATTATTACTGTAATTCCAGCATTTAGGCACATCATTGACTCGCTAATAAAAACTATTCCAAGAGTAGGTTTTATTGCGCTTTTAATGTTTATCTTTATCTACATCTGGGGTGCAATTGGTACTATGGTCTTTAGTCAAACCGATCCAGATAATTGGGGTAACATTGGCTTAGCCTTATTAACCCTTGCTCAAGTTGCTACCTATGATGACTGGGCAGCAGTGATGGCAAATGTTATAGAAGTTCATCCTTGGGCTTGGATCTATTTCATTAGCTTTATTATTGTTAATGCTGTGGTGCTATTGAATATGGTCATAGGTGTGATTGTTGATGTTATGACCGGTGGTGCCGGAGTCGAATTTATCGACGATAACAATACATCCAACAAATAAAACTAGTTAATTTTTATTCTTTAAAAATTTGATCAGCAACCCAACTGATTGACCAGTTGTGCCCAAGCTTGCGCCCTTTATATTTTGATGGAAGTCTCGTTTCTATACTGGATGGAGTTTTAAGATTCTGCGGATCTTTTGAATAATTCCTGAAGGACCCATCAAGGCTTTGTATTGTTTTCCAGTTATAAATACTCATTGAATAAGTATCTTTAAAATTATTATCCATATTGCACCCCAAACTTATTAGTTTTGGGGGTGAGAGGAGAGATGCTATAAAATGAATTTCGGTCTTTAATGGTCTGCTTTGAGTTTCCAAAAATTCTTCTATTAATGCTAATGAATTTAATAAATAGAGCCCCCCATAGCTGTGAGCAAGAATCTTGATATTCTGAATATTGGGATTGTCTTTGAGAGTCTTTGCTAGGCTATTAATTAAAATATAATTATCTATGTTTGCACATTGCTCATCATTCCATCGATAAAAGTAAATCTCGGTGAAATCATTATTGAGCTTCCACAAAGGGTAAACCCATTCATACCCCTCAGAATTGCTACCATGAATGCCAATAATCAATGTTTCTGCAAGGCTATCTGATTTATTTACTTGATGCAGGCCATAAGGCATTTTGATTAAATCTTGACCAAGCTCTAAAGCATTAGCTTGGTTAAAATTATCAAGATCAAATGCCCATGTGGTAATCGAGAAAAAAGCCACCAACAAAATAAATAATAATTCGTGTGCTTTGGTTTGAATTATTCCAAGTTGCATGACAGATTTGAATCGTTAATTCCTTAATTATAAGTAGATAAAAAAAAGTTATAAGTATATGTAAAAAATATTTTACTAGTAGGTAAAATTAGTTATATTAATAAACATTATTAAAGGAGAATTTATGAAGCAATTATTTACATTATTTGCTGCATCAATATTCGCTACATCTTGTATGCAAAGCTCTAATGATCAAGGCGTTGTATATGATCTTGTTGGAGTTGAGTTCTACAATGAGTTTATTCCTTGTGTGGGCGGTGAAGATTTTACTCAAGAGAACGTAGCTGAAATGATGCAGGGCTGGAGATCACTTAATATTTCTGATGATTTACTAGGTGCTTGGGGATACGTACCTTCGACTGATCAAAGTAGATTTGAAAACGGTTGGTGGGAATTGCAATGGGAATCTAAGGCTCAAGCTGATGCCGCATGGGCTGCATGGGTTAAAGATCAAGAGGCCGTTGCCTTTATGGAAGCAAATGAATCAGTGATGGATTGCTTTGGTGAAGAACGAGCATCATGGGATTTTACCTTTCATCGAGATGTAGAATCCTTTGGACCGATGCCTGAGGATGGTTCATTCTTTACTGAATTTTTTCCATGCAAATTTAACAGCGGCAAATCCTCTGATGATATGAGGAACGTCATTGATGCATATAATGTATGGTTGGATACTCTGGAAATAACGGGTGCTTACGCTTATGGCATTTATATGGGCGATGGTACGAATGAACTTGCTGATTTTTGGTGGGGAAATTTTCATGAAAGCGCAGATAGCGCCAAAGTTGGTAATCAGAATTGGATGGAGTCAGGTGGTGCCGCAAGAAAAATTTTAGAAGAAACAGTTTCATGCGATACACCAGAATTCTATAACTCAGGTGTGATCTATGATCCAGCTAGACCGGCATTTTCTAAAACCTAGTTATAATTTAACAAAATAAAAAATTAAGCCCGTTCATACGGGCTTTTTTGTTTATCATCTTGCTTGAAACCTAGTGATCTTAGGAGTATATTTATTTTCCTCTAAGCGGGAATAGCTCAGCTGGTAGAGCGCAACCTTGCCAAGGTTGAGGTCGCGAGTTCGAACCTCGTTTCCCGCTCCAGTTTCATTGGTGCTAATTCACCTTCTTCTAGCTCTGCCAAAGTATCTTTTAGATTTTTTCTTACCTTTGCTTGGTGATCGAGGTGTTTTTATTGGTTTATTTAGATCAAATGAAGGCTCAAATCCCTCAATCACTTCAGGACGAAGAGATAATTTAGTTAATTGATTAATCGCTTTTAAATGCCTTCCATCATCAGCACCAAAGAAAGAGATTGCATTCCCTTCTTTGCCAGCTCTTCCAGTTCTGCCAATGCGGTGCACATAGTCATTTGGGATAGCAGGTAAATCATAGTTAACTACGTAGGGGAGGTCATTGACATCAATACCTCTGGCAGCAACATCCGTTGCTACAAGCACTTGAGCTTTTAAAGATTTAAAGTCTTTCAAGGCTCGTGTTCTTGCGTTTTGAGATTTATTACCATGGATGGTAATAGCCTCAATCCCAAATTTATTTAACTGTTTAGCAATTTTCTCAGTACCATGTTTGGTTCTAGAAAAAACTAACACCTGACTCCATCGATATTCATTGATCAGGTAACATAGCAATTTAGATTTATTCTCTTTATCCACTGCATATATTTTTTGAGCAACTGACTCAACTGTAGGTTTGCTTGAGGCAGTCATAACCTCAATTAAATTATTGTTTAGATTTTTAGCAAGAGATCTAATTTCACTTGAAAAAGTAGCAGAGAACATAAGGTTTTGCCTTCTTTGAGGTAGTTGCCTTAGAATTTTTTTAATGTCATTTAAAAAGCCCATATCGAGCATTAGATCCGCCTCATCAAGCACTAAGATTTCAACGCTGCTTAAAAAGATAGCCTTTTGATTCATAAGATCTAGTAGCCTGCCAGGTGTTGCCACCAAGATACCAACTCCATTTTTAAGCTTATTTTTTTGGGGAAATATTTTAACTCCACCATATACTGAGGCAGAGGTTATCGACATGTTGCGACCGTAATTCATAACATTCTGTTGTATTTGAGCAGTCAGCTCTCGTGTTGGCGCAACGATAAGAGCATTAGCATTTTTATTTTTAGGAGATTTCAAGCTCCCAAGCTTCTCAAGGATTGGCAGAACGAAACCAGCAGTTTTACCACTGCCTGTTTTTGCAGATGCCAGAATATTTTTACCACTGAGAATAAGGGGTATGGTTTTAGTTTGTATTTCGGTGGGCGTTAAATAATCCAATCTTTTGAGCGTTTTAAGAATTGGATCAGATAGACCCAAATCTTTAAATGACATGAATTTGCTCTGCTAATAGTTGCGCGTAGCTTATAGCTCAATGAGAATCTGGTCAATGAGATAAAAAGAATGATTCAAGATAGTTATTTGAAATCAATAATACTAGTCTATCAATATTTGTCCTTGCTAAGGTTGAGGTCGCGAGTTCGAACCTCGTTTCCAGCTCCAGTTTCATTTGCAGAATTAGGTGATCCATCAACAGATAAAGATAGGCTAACCGCCATTTCATCTTTGTTCCATGCTGAAAAAATTATCAAGCCATTGCTTGTTGTTCAGGGTGCAAATGATCCTAGAGTTTTACAGGTTGAAAGTGATGAATTAGTTGAAAAAGTTATGGCTAATGATGTTCCTGTTGAATACGTACTATTTGATGATGAGGGTCATAAGTTTAGAAAGCGTATTAATAGAGTCACAGCATCAGAGGCTTATTTAAGCTTTCTAGAAAAGTATTTATAATTTAGATAAATCAGCACTACATAGGATTAGTAAAGTTTTTACTTAAATACATATTTTTTGTGTTAATTTAACTTTAGAGTAAATATTTAAGGGAGGAGTTCAATGAAATTTATTGTTATTACGCTAGCTTTATTTTCTAGTGTTTTTGCGGAGGCTCAAGAAGCCCCTGATCCAATTCGTGCTGAATATTTTACCTGCTCACTCAATGAGGGCAAGGACATGGATGACATGATGAAGTGGGTTGAAAAATGGAATCGATGGATGGATGCAACTGACGAAACAAACTATACAGCTGCTATGCTTTTTCCAAGGTATAGAACCCCAACAACTGAATTCGATATGATCTGGGTAGGTCATGTAAGAAATTCTGAAATGCTTGGCAAAGGGAATGATAATTGGCTCTCGGCGAGCAATCGGTCCTTACGAGAATCAATTCCGGTAACCTGCGGTGAATCCTTTAATGCTTATCAATGGTTAGCAGTATCAAACTTTTCACCCAATGATCTAACTGATTCATACCCAGTTTCTTACAGATATTGCGACCTTAAAGAAGGAAAAAATTTAGGCGATGCTTATGCAGCACTCAGCGGAATTCAAGAAGCTCATCATGCAAGCGGTATGAAATCAGGTGCAAGGATCATTAGACCCTCCAATGGAGCTCCAAGCGATTTAACCAAATATGACTTTGTTTTATCTTACGTTAATCCAACATGGGCTGACTGGGGAAGATTGGTGGATAATTACTGGAACAATCTTAATGGCTCTGATGCTGCGAATCAGGTTCGAGAAACTTACAGTTGTGAAGGCTCTAGAATGTATGCCGGAACGATTATCAGGAATAACAATTAATTGAAGGAGAAAAATATGAAAGCGTTTCAAAATTTATCTATCACAGCAGCAGCTTTGTTGCTCACACTACCAGTTATTAGTGGGCATCACGAGGAGGGTGCGAAAGACCCCATGAAAAAAAATGTGATGACTGCTAAAAAATGGGTCGAAGCTGGCTATACGTCTAAAGATAAAACCATGAAGATGGTCAAAAAGTATATGGCTGAGGATGGCTATAACTATGGAAGTCGATTCATTGGCTTTGGTTTCTACTATGATCCCAACTCAGAAGATAGATTGGTGGATGGTATTATTGAAGATAGCCCTGCAGCGAAAGTCTTAAAAGTTGGCGATAAGTTTGTTTCAGTCAACGGTGTTCAAGCTACCAAAGACAATTGGGATAATGGCAAGCTTACCTTTGGTGGTGCGCCAGGAGGCAAAGTTGAAGTTGAGGTTCTTAGGAATGGAAAAACCATTAAGCGTTCATTTAAAAGAGGGATGGTAAATCCAAAATCTACAAAAGCTCAGGTTTTAGATAATATGAGCGATGCTGTAGCTGAAGATTGGCCGGCAATCGATTACAAGATTATTGAAGTGGCAGGCAACCCTAAGGAAAAAGTTGTTTATGTTTGGTCATGGAATAAATCCATGAACACTCTATATAACAAAGAAGCCGAATCAAATGTGGTGACAAGATTTAGATTTAATGATGATGGTCAGGTTGTTGCACTTAGCAATCTGTCAGAAGAATTGCTAGTTCAAAATCAGCTAGGATTTAGGCTCACGCGCTAATCAACTTATCATAGTTAATAAGGGCAGCTATAGGCTGCTCTTTTTTTGTACACAATAATAGTTTTACTTTATAGTTAAATTATTATTTTTGGAGAATTTTATGAAATATTTTTTATCATTATTTGTTTTGTGTTTTAGCTTTAATGCAATGTCACAAGAATCTACTTACGAGCCATATAAAGCCGAGTACTACATTGGTAAATTTAAGCAAGGTAAAGACATGAGCGACATGGTGAAGTGGGCAAATGATTGGGCTAAGTGGGCAGAAAAATCAGGTGCTTTCGAAAATTACGGAGTTGGCTTAATGACACCATACTTTACTCAGGAGTTATCAACTCATGATTTTATGTGGTACGGGAGATACCCTAATTCGACAGAACAGTTTGCAGGTTTGCAATATTGGGTTGAGAACGGCGGTGAACTCTTGGCAAAACTCCCTGCAGTAAACTCAGCTGTAGTTGAGGTATGGCAAAGAGATATTTCTATTCCCGATGGAGAATCTTACTCTCCAGGCTATGTGATTTACATGGATTGTAAACTTGATGAGGGTGTTACGAGTGAACAAGTCTATAACGCTTATTACTCCTACGCTCAAGCTGCCAAGAAAGTTGGTGACAACCTAGGAAGAAAGATTATGTTTCCTGTGACAGGGGCTGAGGGTTATGACTATGACTTCCTTATTATTATGTACTCCAATTCCCTCTCAGAGTATGGAAAAAATAATGATCTCTTTTGGGATAAGATCAATGATCTACCTGAGCAAGCTGTCTTAGCAGAGGTAGGGTATTCATGTGATAACAGAAGATCTTACACATCAATGAACATTAAATAAGATAGAATTGTTTAACAGCTTTATGGGAGCTTAGGCTCCCATTTTATGGAGGCATAAATATGCAGAAGATTATATTTTTATTTGGAATGGTCATTTCTCTGCCTGTTCTGATTGCGAATGAAGCTTGTGAGTTCTCACGCTGGGGTGAAGGTGATGAGATAGGAAATGCTAATTTAATAAATGCAGAATCAATCTTAAAAGCAAGCCAATTAATTAAGACCGGCAAGGCATACAGTCTAGGCGTGATTATTGATCAAAACACTCCTGCATATCCTCCAAGATCACTTTCATTGCAGGTTGTCCAACCCACAGGTCAGTTTGGTAAAGATCAATTTCCAAATGCAACTTACAACGATGATGTTTTTCAGGGTTGGTTTGGTATCGGCCCACAAATTGATGGGCTAGGTCATATTGGAGATCCCGATGCAGTTTTTTATAACTGTTTTGATGGCAAAGAGATCTCTCAAATTACTGGGCTAACTAAGCTTGGGATTGAAAAAATACCTCCTTTAGTGGCGAGAGGATTGCTGATTAATATAGCAGCAGTCAAAAAAGTTGATCATCTTGAGGCTGGTGAAACCTTTAATCTAAGGGACGTAAAAAAAGCACTTCGTAGTCAGAATATTTCAGTTGAATCCGGTGATGTGGTAATTTTTCATACTGGGTGGACTCAACACAAATATGATTCAAACCCCCAAGAGTGGGGTTCTGGTGCACCTGGGATTACTCCAGAAGTTGCAAGCTATTTGGCTGAAAAAGAAGTGGTTGCAGTTGGTGCTGATACTTGGTCATTGGATGTAGTTCCGCCCATTAAAGCTAATGAACCCTATCCAGGTCATGGGATACTGATTCAAGAAAATGGTATCTATATCTTAGAGACCATGAATACGGGTGAACTTGCAGATGATAACGTATCTGAATTCCTATTTGTGCTTGGGCCTGCTAAAGTGCGCGGTGCTGTTCAAATGATTATTAACCCCATAGCAATTAATTAATTCTCTAAATGAATTTTTGGCCTGCAGTTATACTCAAGTTTATTCCAGTATTTTTTGTTATTTCAGTAATTGCTGCCATTTATCTTTATCCTGGTGGCAACATTCATAACTATGAACAAATTGGTTATGTTCTATCGCATAACTTTTTAAGTGACCTTGGTAGGTTTAATTCATTTACTGGAGAGCCAAATTTCTTATCAATGTTTCTTTTTAATCAAGCAATGTTTGCTTTTTCAATTGTAGGGGTTGCATTTTTATTTATCCCAAATCTCTATAAAGAAAATAAATTAACCTACACATTAGCTTGGCTTGGTTCCTTGTCGTTTTTATTTGGAACTTTATTTTTTGCTTTTGTTGGCTTAACACCCTATGACTTATTTTTCGAACTCCATGTCTTTTTTGCAGTAAATGCATTTCGATTAATTATTCCGGGCATTCTTTTATATGTAATTGTTTTAATAAGATCAAAATCTAGAAATGTTTACATAATTTCCCTTTCTTTTTTATTAGCTGCAACTTTAGGTTATGTAACCTTCCAGCTTTTTCATAACGATCCTAGAGAAAGTTATGAAGCTATGGTGCTTCAAGCATCTATTCAAAAACTAATCGTCCTAATAAATATTATTTGTATATTTATCTTTAGTTTTGCTTTTGAATCAAGATTAAAGAAAATTCATCACTAATTTCTATTCTCACAACATATTTATACATAATTAGATTAATATATTTACTCCAGAGTAAAAAAGGAGGAATTCATGAAAAAATTACTTTTAAGCTTAATGTTAATATCACCATTAACATTTGCTGATGGATACATTGCAACTTATTCAATTGAAGTTTCAGACGTACAAAAGTTTGCCGGATCATTTGATAAGTTAATGAAATCAGACTGGGGAACTTCATTTCCTGGTGTAGTAACTCTTGGTCATTATGCGTTCAATGGATACGATGATGCATCTCATGCTGTGATTATTAGTTACGACAGCGAAGCGGATATGGCCAAAGGCACAGAGTCATTCTATACCCCAGAATTTGGCGCTTTTCTAGCCAGCGTCGCTGACGTTACAGAACCTGTAGAGCAAGCATTAAATAGAAAGTTGATAAGTGGCGGTGTCGATGATGCCAGCATGAACAAGGTTTATACAATTTATCGAATGCAGGTTGGTGATGCAGGAGATTATTCTGAAGCTTGGTCAGACTTGATTGATGCTCAGGTTAAAGCAGGTAATATTGAAGGCAACTATGGGCTGAGAGCTCATATAGCTGGGCAAAGTAATTTTTATTCTCACTATGCTTTTACTGGATCATCATCTATTGAGTCAGCAGTGACAGGAAATAAAAATCTTTTGTCCAGTAAGTCATTTGAGAAATTTGCTAAAAAAGTTTCTGATAGCAGAAGAATAGTTCAAACATCCATGGTGGTTGTTTTAGCAAGATACAACTATTAGAGATAGAGTTATATAAAAAAGAGAGGGCATTATGCCCTTTTTTTTTATTTTTTATAAAATACTTAAACTTTTTTCAAAAAAAGTATTGACTCATTTGGGAAGAGGAGTAATATAAATATTACCTAACGAGACCGACTAGGGACCAACTGCAGACGGGAACTAGAGAGAAACGAAAGGAAGA
>VMHT01110632.1_pt1 | contig 14353 bp, 12 predicted proteins | sample 4693611 | NCBI WGS metagenome assembly VMHT01 (sample SAMN12280063, study PRJNA550983) | marine metagenome | isolation source: seawater sampled from same location over 5 years 0.02-0.2 micron viral filtrate | place: USA: collected off the coast of southern California halfway between the port... ... | reverse complement strand
TGATGAAATCGTTTTGAGTTTTGTTATCTATCCCTGTCTTACAATCCGAGTAGCTCAATAAAACGGATTCACCGTTATTAAGAACTTCAATGATGTCGTGCTTATCACGAATACGTTTCTGTGTGATTCCAAAAAAAGGACAGTCTTCATCGGTCATAATGCCTTGAAAAGAGGTATGCGCTGAAATTTGATGTCGATAAAGAGCCCAACTAGCGATCGTAATCGAATTCTTTTTGGCATCGCTATACAGTAAGGTTGAGCCGTCCTCTTCCAAATAAATTAAATAGGACATGAATTCAGAAAAGTCCGGCCCAAGTTTGTCTTCGAAGAGGGGAGAATTTAGATAGACTAAAGAGCCACTAAAAGTCAAAACAACAATAATTTTCAGAACATTGTTTGAGTCATTAAATAAATTTACCATTACAGATTAGTCATTATTTATAGAGGAAAGTTCTCAGAATAAACTCTAAGCACGACATAGTTTGTCGCATTTCGGAATTAAATTATTCTCAATGAGTGAAAAGAACCGACCACTTTCTGAACTTTCTGAGGAAGAATATCAAGAAACATTACGTGAAATTAGTGAACGACTGGGATTAAAGATGCTCCCTGAGGATCACCCCATCTATCAAGAACCACTAACGATAATTCTAAATCCTTTTCCAAAAAATGATTCTAAGGAAGAGGTAGATGACAAACAGAATTCGGAATAACCGTTTTCTCCTATGGTTAAATTCCTCCTGGTCACTGACTGGGAGGTCCTAACGTTGGATTGGGTTTACGAGCTTTGGAAAATACTCAAAGAGCAGCGAGAAAATGGAGTTGAAGACTCTATTAAAACTTGGAGCTTGAATAATAAGATGATTTCTACCGAAGATCAGGAGTATGCGCGAGTCTTGGAAGCTTGGCATGAGAAAAATCTTTGGTTTGGCGTTGACCACGAGATGACAGAAGCAGCTCTTAGTTACCAACGAAGCATATTGAATAGCTATTTGATAGGATTTGATCACGAATCTCCTGAGTACCTTGAGATGATAGACGCTTTTATGAAAGGTACTTTTTTTGACTTTTTTTACACCAAAGAATTTTCCTATTGGATTAAAAATGAGGATCCCGAGGAGCCTTATTATGAGAAGGATACTTTGTATTTCAAGAGACAGGGTAAATACGGAATCGTAACTTCCGGACATTACCAATTATCTAGGGGTGGAACTATCGAAGCTCTTGAGGAATGGCATAGAGTAAAAGATAAGGAAATTCATTTGATCAGATATCGTCCCATTCAAAACTGCGGTGATTTCCCTCCTTTGAAAAATTTTGTAGAAAAAACTAGACATTAATTATTAATAGATAAATTTAGCTTTTGAATCTGAGTTTAGAGCAATGGGAGAGGGAAATAGACCATAAGTATTCTAGACGACAGATTATGACGTCTATCTTCATAAACTATAGTTATGAAAAGAAGAAGTTGTGAAAATAACAAATCAATAAGGGTTTTAAAAAAATCTATACCTTTTTTGCGGGAAAAATTCCCTCATGCAGATATACATTTAGAATTCAAAAAAGATAAAAGTCATGGAAGCCATTGTTTTAATCTGATTCTGGATACAGAAATGAAAACCAAAAAAATAACTGTTATTAAGACAAATAAATCATTTAACTCAAACTTGGGTGTCATTAAAAAAGCAGAAAAATTTCTTGATGAAAGCTTAACTTGGGAAATAGCATTTAATTTACACAATTGAATTATTAAGATAATTTATAAATATGGTTGATCTTTCAAGAAGAAAATTTGTAAAACAAACTCTTAAATTTTCAGTTGCAACTTCAGCTGCAGTAGCAACATTTCCTATGGTTAGTTTATATCAAGAAAAAGTAAAACCTATTTTGGCGGAAAAATTTCCAGAGGCAAACTTCAATTCTGATATGAATTTTATTGAAGCCATCACACCACACTTACTGATAGGTTCATCAATTATGTCTTTTATTTTGATGTATGCCGATCAGTTAGAAACTTTTGCGATTTTAATTGTTGCCGCCTTAGCAATGATTCTTTTTGGACTTCCATTGACTGACTTCTTATTAAATCTCTTTATTTAGTCGTTTCATCCTTTTTTTGAAAATAGAAATAGTCTTGTCTGTAAGTGCATTTATTGCATTTGACTATGTATTTGGTTTCTTGAGGCTCCATTATCACTTCGCATTCTAAAAAGCTTTTATTCCCATCAAGCAGACAATTTGGACAATCAACCACATTAGAAGTGTAATCACAGAACATTGGACTTTCTATGTCAGTTGTAAACCCACTACATCCCATAAAAATTGAAGGGAAAAGGCCACTTTCAATATTCTCTTCTGTTTTTCTGACACTTTTAATCCTCATTTTTTGATTTAATTTTTTCTCTTTACATCTGGGACAAGGGATACTTTGTACAAAGTTCAAGATTTCTAAGCTTGCTTCATTATCAGCAAGTTGTTTTGAAGCAATATCTTTTAATTCAAGAAAAAATTTAGAAGGACCCTCAAAATAATCAGGGTCATTACCTGGCGTAGAAACAATAAGAATATGCTCTTTTGCTCGGGTAAGAGCAACATACATGACTCTTCTTTCTTCCGCGTTTGGAAAATACTCTTCTTTGGGAAGAAGCATGCTGATAATGGGATCTTCTGAAGCTAATCTAGGAAAGCCAAACATTCCTCCATCCAGACCCAAAACAATCACAATATCATTTTCTAATCCTTTCACACCATGGATAGAACTAATCTCTAAATCTAAATCCTCTCTATATTTTTGTAAATCTTTAAATTTTTCCTCATCAAAAATATCTGGTACGTTATTTTTGTTTCGATAAATTATAAAAACTCCTTTTTCAATTGAGCTTTCGTTCAAAGGTATCCTGTCCAAAATTCTTTTAATGTCTTCTATTGAATATTTTTCTATTTGACAAAAAGAAATTTTCCCTAGCTTTTTGGAAGCCTTGATACTTTTTGGAATTTGTTCTGGATTTTCTTGTATATATTCAGACGCAAGATCGCTTATTTCTTTTGGAAATCTGTGCGTCTCATCAATAAAATTTCTTTTGGTTTCTTTTGGGTGAAATCTATTTTCAAAATCTGTCATCAATTTGATATCAGACCCAGAAAATCTGTAGATGGATTGCCAATCATCTCCTACCGCAAACAGTTTAGAATTTTGATTTAGGTCAAGGAGATTTTTAATAAGCGTTTCTCTATTATTTGAAATATCTTGAAATTCATCGACCAAGATATATTTAAAATTAAACATCTCAAGTGTTTTTTTATCTTTAACCTTTAAGATTCGATTTGCTTCATTAATCAAGTCAGAAAAATCTATGCTTTTATTATCTGATAAGTATCTTTTGTAAGCACTATAGAGCGGGATGAATACTTCTTTAAATTTCTGTGCTCGGGTTTGATCTTTTAAATTATTTATCTTTTCTAATAATTCTTTTTCAAATAGGTTATTTTCCTTTGAATGAACAATTATCGTTGCAAGCAACTCTTTCACATTGTCGAAATAAAGTTCCTTAATCTTCTTGTCTATTTCATCATTCGGCAATGGTTTTGCGTAAATACCTCTGTTCTTGAGCTCAAGGTATAACTTTTTCTCAAGAGTCCCGTTTTTATAATCTGATAAATTGGTCGAAAAGCAGTCAATGTTATGTTTTCTATAATACTCTTCCTTCATTTCATGGCTTGCTTCATAAGTTTTTCCAAAAGGGGATTCTCCTCTTGAGTCAATAGCATAATGTTCGTAATAACAATTTATCTCAGGAAAATAAAAATCTGGATGAATTTTTTTATTATCTATTTTTTCAAGAGGGGCTTCATATTCAAAATCAATTCCATTTATATAAAGAGAATTAGCAATGAATAATTCTTGTTGAGATCTTACCCAAGATTTGCCGTCCAAAGATGGGATATGAAGAGGTTTAAAACCAATCATTGCTTTATGTCTCTTATAAGGATATTTAGAAATTGCCTCATCATATTCTTCAATGGTTTCCACAAAAGGTTCTATCGAATGACGGGCGCATGTTGATGCAAAGTCTAGAAAATTAAATCTATAGTCAGATTTAATTTTTTCCAATGAGTTGATTAACTTTTCTAGATTTTGAGTTGTTCGAAAGACATCATGACCAAACAGGTTATCAATGGAACTGGTGAAGTTCGCAGATTTAAGTATTTCATTGCCCAATCCATGGAAGGTTTTAACTTTGGCATTTTTATACCCTAAATCATTAAGCTTTCTCTCAATCTCTATCTGGACAACTTTATTAAAAGCAAGAATTAAAATTTTTTCTTCACTAGCTCTCTTTGACTTTATTAGGTAGGCAAATTTTCCTATAAGCGTTGAGGTTTTTCCTGAACCAGCCGACGCAATTACCAAGTTCCTTTCTGCCTCTGATAGAATTGATCTTCTTTGAGAATCAGTTAAAGGATAATCAAATAAATTGTCAAAGAAATTTTGATATTTTTGTACTTCATAAAAAAAATTTTTAAAAGAGTTTATTTTTTTTGATAGATTTATGAATTTTTCTTTATCACTTTCTATTTCAGTAACTAATTTTTTTAAAAAAGAATGTCTTAAATTTTTTAACTTAGTTTCGTAAGAAAAGATATTTTTTTTTTGATTTAAAATTTTCTTTTGCATCTGCCAAAAGGCATATTTTTTGTTATGGTCAGCGAGATAATTTAATAATTTACTTATCGGCGGAAGGCTTTTGATTATATTTGATCTTTTTATTAAGTAGTATTTTTTAGAGTTCGGAAGAAGTTTAGGTCTTATCTTAGATTCTAATCTTCCTAATAAATTTCTTTTCTTTTTAAAAGTTTCAGTTAAAGAAAAATCTTTATTAACTAATATTTTTTTCCTTACAAAAGTTTTAGTTACAGTAAAATTTTTATTGGTTTTAGCTCCTTTTAAAACTCTAGTGACTTTAATCTTTTTTTCTGAACCTTTAATTTTTTTCAATATTTTTTGAATTTCTCTTTTTAACTGCTTAATTTGAAGTTTTATACTTGGATCAGACATTGCTTTAGCATCAATCGATCGTCGAATGTTTTCTTTTCTAGCTTCGTGGAATTCTTCTTCTAAACTGTCTAGATTTTTTTTTGCTTCTTTTAAACGAAAAACATAATCTTTCAAATCTCCTATACTTGAAAAATAAGCCTTATTTAAAAATCTATTTATAAGAATCTCTTGATCCATTGTGATAATCTAAATGCTATTGAAGTCATTAACAATTATTTAAATGGCAAGACATAGAGGAATATACAAACCTGACCATTTATCTCCTTATGAGGTCAGTCGTTCTAGAATTGAAGCTTTCATAAACTGCCCTGCATGCTTTTGGCTCGATCGTGTGAAAGGCGTCAAGTTTCCAGGCATGCCACCATTTTTGCTTAACTCAGCTACCGATACGTTGCTTAAAAAAGATTTTGATATATATCGCGAACTCCAAAAACCTCACCCTTTTATGAAAAGGAATGGGCTAGAGCACTTGGTGCCTTTCAAGCATGAAGACTTTCACTCTTGGACACAGTCCTTGCAATTAGGTTTTAGGACTTATCATAAAAAATCAGACTTAATCATAGGCGGCGGTCTAGATGATGTTTGGCATGATCCAAAAACAAACGAATTGTTTGTTGTCGACTACAAGAGTACTGCAGGAAAGAGGAGTGAGGATTTGTCAAAACTCGAGCCAATTACTCTAAAAGGAAGATGGAAAGAATCCTACAAACGGCAAATGGATATGTATCAATGGATTTTGAGGGAAAAAACCAAAGATGATTTAACGGATTATAAAGCAAGCAATATTGGATATTTTGTTTATGTGAATGGCGATCAACATTTTGAAGATGGCATGCTTAGAGATAATGAAAATAAAGCGGACATGAGCTTTGAAGTTCAACTTTTAACTTATGAAGGCAATGATGATTGGGTTGAGAATAAAATCACAGAACTCAAAGATTGTTTAAATTCTTCAGTTTGTCCTGAGCACGCAAAAACTGGCAGTGGTCGAAGCGGCTCAGACCCTTGTGAGTATTATTCTTTACTAGAAAGTATGAAATACATTTAAAACTCCAGCTTATCTGTAGCTTTGCGTCGACTATAATTCAAAACAATCATCAAACATTTCTTTGAAGTCTGACGATTTAACTAATCTTATTCCTCCTCCGTGGTTATGTTTTTTTCCAATATTTTTGCCTGATCGGTAGATGCCAAGTCTATTATCGTACCTTGCTTTGCCTTGTTTTATCAGTCTTATACATTTATCAAAGTTAAATTCCACGAATGCCATTCCTTCGGTAAATTTAAAATGCGTCTTGCCATTAATTTTTTTTTCTTCCGCTTTTACTACAAAAGTATTTTTAAGTTTGGAGCTCGCTTTTTTTAATGAGTCAAAAGTCCAGAAAACTCTATCGTCAATTACTTTTTCATTAAGATCACAAAGAATAATTTTTAATTTCTTTTCAGAGTCATCAATGTGAATTTTCATTTTATATTTGCCATACACCTTTGACCATCTATGGGCATATATAGATGTTCGAAAAACTTTTATGTCAGGATAATGTTCATCATTAATTCCCCAATTTTCTCTCATGTATTCATCGCCTTTATCAGGAAAATCAGGCTTGCAAGTAAATAAACTTGCAGCAGATTTTGTATGTTGCCTTTGGCTCTTACATTCCCAACCTTCAAAATCAGGATCTTTTAAATTGTTTTCCTGAACCCCTAAAACTGTTTCGAAAGTATTTCCAATTGCTCCATCATTTTTTTCAGCAAAGGGTCTGTCACTTTCAACATAACCCAACTTTTTGATTCTTTGAAATTCTTCTTTAATTCTCTTTAAGTCAACCACATGCGAAGCATGCCATATTTACTAGAACTTATGGAGTCTTTAATTATTAAAAAGGTCTGCTGATTCCTTTAATCTATTTTCGGAAATCTCAATGTATTTTTTGCTTATTTCACTTCCTATAAATTTTCTTTTAAGTTTTTTTGCGACTACTGCTGTAGTTCCTGTTCCCATAAAAGGGTCATAAACAATGTCTCCTTCTTTTGAAAAGTTTTCTAAGATTTTGACAACTAATTCTTGGGGAAAAACCGCTCCATGATTTTCTCCTCCTCGACTTCTTTCTCTCTTAATTTCCCAAATATCGTCCAGAGTACCTCGTTCAAAGGTTCCTCTTTTTCTATATTGTCTACTGATCGGATAATCTTTATCGAAGACGAGAATTAGTTCTGTTCTTCTATTTAAAACTTGCTTTTGAATGGAAGGTTGAGCATTTCCTTTATCCCAAACTATTATGTCTTTAAGGTATTCAGAAAATTCACCTATCATTTTAAAAATTGACCTTTTACTTCCAGTAACAATTTGAATGTTATAGAAAACCAACTCACTAACTCTAATGAGCTCTTTTAATACGTCGGTATGAAGTTTGTTATATTCATCAATAGGTAAGTTGTCATCAAACTCGGTATATTTTGTGCTTATTTCTTTGACAATTTGTCGTGAGCAGTATTCTCCATTTCTTATTCTTAAATTCATATTGTAGGGCGGAGATGTAATTACTAAATCCACAGAATCATCTTTCATCTTTTTAAGAGTTGAAAGGCAATCTTCATGGTAGATTTTGTTCAGCTTCATATTTGTTAATTATAACTCTGAGAAAAAAAATTACCAGGATGTATCTGCTATTTTGCTAAATAATCTTGATAAGATTTTGAAAAGTTTTTAGTTTTTATCAGTGAAAAGTCTTCTTTATGCTTAACTTTAATATAAAAAAAACTGCTGTCTTCTTTTTTAATATTCACATATCTTTGAAGCATGTATCCTATTTGTGAAATAGGAACTCTCAGATCAATTTTTTTCTTGGCTAAAACTTCTTGTATTTCACTTGAGTCTATTTTTTCTATTTTTTCCGATGCAAGTGCATCTAGGATAGTTCTTAAGATCAAAGACTCATCTTGCTCACTTAATTTAAGGTCTCTAGACCTGATGCCATATAAGGCTGTACCCAGCTTTATCAATTCTGGCCAATTCTTAGTAATATGTATTTGAAAAGTACTCAACGTACCTCTTTCTGCCTCAATATATTTTTCAATATCAGTGTGATTTTTAGGCTCTCCAGATTCTTTAAGAAAGTCAATTACCAAAGCATTAATTTGTATTAGCTTTTCTCCCTTTAAGCTCCATCTGAATCTTTTCAGGTCTTGAAATTCATCATTTTTTTCGTTAATTTTTCTCATAGCCCAGTTCAAGTGATATTCATCAAAACCAATTAATAAATTCTTTAGGGTAGAGTCATCACTCTCTTGTATTATTTTCAATAAAGAAAGTGTAGTCCATCTTTTCATACCACTATTTTTTATAAAAGGAACTAAATGCTTGTTCAAAACTCTTAAACCATCATCGTCTAATTTTCTAAACTTTTTTTCTTTACCCCATTTTGCCTTTCCAAAAAGATAAACGTCTTCAAGTACCTCGATCGCAGCGTTTATCACATTAAATGGAGCAACTACATCAAATTCATCTTTAAGCTTTTTTTGAATTTCTGAGTTTGACAATAATACTTTTGTTTCTTCAAGAATATTATTTAATCCTCTAATAGTTTTGCCTCTTGTACTATTAGGATATCTATCTAATTTATCAAAAATTATATTGGTTAAATCTGGCCTCCCTAAAGACCTTGCCATAAGGGCTACATTTTCTTTATTTGGCGTTGTGTAGTTTTTTGTTATGTGTCCGTCATGGTTTTCTAGTTCTTTATCTTTTAAACAAGCCTTTAAAGTTTCTTCATACGAAAGTGAATCTTTTAGATAAATACAAAGAGAACCTTCTACTAATTCAGTTGTAAAAAGAGAATCATTATTATTATTAAATAAAAACTTATTTAGAGAAGTTGCGGCTGTGTCTCTGCGAAGTTTTTTTGATACTCCTTTAAAAAAATCATTATGCAGTTCAAGCGTGGAGAGAAAAATAGGATCGTTTGTGTTTTCATATACTTTACTAATTTCTTTGTTTAATCGTTCAGTCATTCCCATCCTAAGAATTCTTTTTATTGCTTTTGCTTCTATCTGTCTTATCCTCTCCCTTGTAACCCCAGACAATTGACCAGCTTGTTCCAGAGTTAACTGACCAAAAATTCTATCCTCCAGCACTTTTCTTCTACTTTTCTTTACCGATGTAAATAAGTAGTGATCAAAAAGATCTAGAAAATTTGGAGCAACGTAACCTTGTACTTGATGAATTTCACTTACCAGAGGTTTCAGGGATTCCCTGAAATAATAGTGTTTTAAACCATTTTTCGCATCTTCAACGATCAAATCTTTGATAGTTGCAAGACTAAATTGTTTTAACTCTTTTATTACGTTAGGAGAAAGTTTTGTATTTTCTAAGGGCGTATCTAGCCCAAAGTAATCTACAAATAGATTTTCTGATTTGTCTTTCTCTGATTGAAAAGAAATTTCGACCGACCCAAATTTTATTCCTTTGGATTCCACTCTTAGGATGACTTCTTTTCTATGTTTTACTCCTAGACCGGGAACCATTTCCAAATCCTTAAGACTCATTTCAATCAAATCTCTAAAACTTTTTATCCCATGTTCATACAAAGCATCTGAGGCCCTGTCACTTAGACCAAGATCTTCATCAAAAATATCTAGTTCTAAAATGGGATCTAGAAATTCAATTTCTTGCTTAGATCTCGGAACTTTATGTCCAATTTTTTCTCTATATCCTAAGATTTCAAGAGCCATTTTTCTTCCACAATTAGGGAATTTTAAAATATCTTTAAGCGAAAGCTCACTTAAATCAAATGTATTATTTATACTATTTTGCTTTAATACATTTTTACTTCTTATCGATAAATTGAAATATCCCGGAGTCTCTTCTAATGTAAAAAACTCAGGCGATGTCTTTTTATTAGAAATAACTTCAGGGTCTTTTTTGTCATAAAATAAGTTGATCCTTTTTTTTAATTCACTAATTTCAAATAAAGATTTTCTACCACAATTAGGTATTTTGATAAGTTGTTCATTTGTGTAATGGTATAAATCTTCTATGGTTTCTATACCTTCAGATTTGAGAACATTCTTAGATCTTACTGATAAAAGTTCAAAGGCAACTAAGTCTTTTAGTAAATAAGGATCAGTCACTTAACACTTTTTTTAATCTTGTCCCAATTTATATAACCATCGGCGTCAAGGTACTCTTTTTCTATTTCTAGTACTCCCCAATTACCTAACTCTTCGAATCTTATTTGAGGATCTTCACTTGGTTCTTTCTCTAAACCTTTAATCATGGCTATCAGTTGTCCCGTAGGGTCTAAAGTAAACACTTGATCAAGATTACTTCCTTTTGGTCTTTTTATATTTTCTTTAAGAGACTTACTAATTTTTATGTCTGGATTCACTGCTAAAGCCACAATTACTCCAAACTTAAAAACATCTCCAGGAGCTTGAAACATACCTTTATCGCGTAAAGCTTTGTTGACTTTAACTACCTCAGGAGCTTGATGTATATATCTATTTTTTTCTTTTTCTTCTTTCATAGATACTCTATATTCTTTCAATGGTAGACTCGAAATCGTCCTTATAATTCAACTTCATACTCTTACCTTCTTTTTGTTTGATTACGTTATGAAGATCTGTGCCTCTTTTGAGTTCCCCATCATGCACCAAAAGAATTAACTGATCGGTACAGTTAGGAATTTCTTCTAAAATTAATTTTTTGTAATTTGGGCTTATTCTTCCTAAAGGTGTATCTATTACAAAGGGTGCTTTCATTGAAGTCGCTTCTTTCAAAGCTATAAGCAAAGAGTAGGCAACGATTGCATTACCTGTTCCTGATGTTGGAATTTCATTATCGAAAGGATCAATTAGTTTTAGACCATAACTGTCGCTTACTTTAAGAGTATTATTTCTTTTTTTCTTTTCTGTCATAGCTTTATAAAGTTCATTAGCTCTAAGCTCTACATCTTCTTTCACTTGACGTTCCATTTGTTCTTTAATCTCTTGAAAAGTATTTTGCAGATTAACAATAAAATCAGCTTTGTCTTTTAACGCATCATCTGGACGATTTTCATCTATTTGAGCATTTAACCTTTTATAGAAATCTCTTGCTCCTTTATCATCATACAGACCGCCTTTCTTTTTAAGGTCTTCTCCGCCTTGAAGTTCTCTCTCGATTTCTTCATATGCGTGATGTAATTCAGTTATTTTATTTTCAATTTTAGAAATATCATCTTGAAGTTTTCCAACATCTCCAGAGTCTTCTCCGACCTGACGCTCAAGATCTTCCTTATCAACTATTGCATTTAAGTGCTCAGCCTTAGCAAGCTTTAAATCCTGAGTAAGAGTTTTTAATGAATCAATATCTTCGGAAACTAAAACTATAGGAGGTTGATCTACAACGTCTGGAGGACTAGCTGATTCGATTTCATCCTTCAATTCTTTAATTTTTATTTTAAGAGATTTTTTTTCCTCTGTAGTTAAGTTAGCATCGCAAAATGGGCATATTCCAGTTTTGATTCCTTTCTGCATTTTTTGCAATTCAGCTTTTAACCCATCAATTCTGAGTTTTTCTTCCATCTGCTCTTTGTTTTTATCTTTAAACAAGGCATGATTTTTTTGTCTTATCAAATCAGAAATAATAAGCCAGCTGTCTTTTGTAGATTTCTTTAAATTCTGTTCAAGAAGCTTGACTCTTTTTTTCAATTCTGGTGTTTTTCCGATTAAAGTATTTAATTCGTATACTTTTTGATTTTTATCTCCATAAGCCTCCCTTTTTTCTTCCAGAACACCTTTAGTTATAGTTAATGTTCTAATTTCTTGCTCAAGATTTTCTTGTTCTTTTTCAAAATCTTCTATGAGTTCAGAAAGAGCAGATAATTTTTTAGTCATCTGTCTTAATTCTGTATCGCTTATTTCTTTATCTCTTTCCTTATCTAGATCTTTTTTTATTACTCCCAAATCTTTTGTTGCTTGCACTAAATGTGGAAGTTTCATCGCTTTTTCAATTTTTTCCTTGAGGAGGCTTCTGTTTTTAGCATTTGCATAAATCAAATCTTTGTAATCTTGAAGTTTTTCGCCATCAAAAATAAAAAAATCTGATATGTCTTCATCCAATATTTTTTTTATCGTTTTTTCTGCATCTTCCTCTTGCTCACCATCCTTTACAACATAGAAGAATTCGTCAAGGTCGGCTGATTGAGAGCATGTTTTTTTCCCTTTTTTGAGCCTTACGTTTCTTTGGGCAATGTAGGTTGAGTCATTTAAATCAAATTCAAGTTTTACCTCCATATCGAAGTTACCCGCTTTTTTGTTGATGTTATTGATCAACTGAAGGTTATCTTTATATTCAAGCTCATCGCCCGTAGAGCCATACAACACCCATCTCAAGGCTCTGTATATTGTAGATTTTCCAGCTTTTCCATCTCCATGGATGAGGGTCACATGTTTCTTACCAGAGGAAAAAGTAAGCTTCTGAGGATCCTTAAATTTTATAAAATTTTTACAACTTAATTCTTTAAAGATCATTTGTTTTCATCAATTATTTTTTCAATTTTTTTCTGTCTGGTATTTCTTGTGGTTGCATCTTTCGAGTCATCAAATTCAATTTCTAAATCCAATATTTTTTTCAATATTTTTGGATCTATCTCTTTTTCTTTTGATATTTTCTTTATAGCGTCGTCTAAAATACTCATTATCTTTAATCTTCTGTTAAGTCTTCTTCCACGTTATTGAAATCGTCCTTTTCTTCGATTCGATTTAAATCGAGATTATATTTTTTTGCAAGCTTATCTAGTATTTTTTTAGTTTGCATTTCATTGATGGCATTTTTATTGAAATTTATTGCTCTCAAAATTTCTGTTTTTGTCAAATTGCAGACTTTCCCTGTCTCGCTTGATGGCGGAGTTATAATCAAATCATGTATTACCGCTTTTTGCTTGCTATCACTCTTTCTTAAAACTCTTCCCCGCCTTTGTATGTATTGTCTCGGATTTTGATCAGAAGCTATGATGAGTGCGTGGTCTATTGAAGGAATATCAACTCCTTCGTCTAGCATCTTTATCGAAAGAATTATTCCGCCAAAATTTTCAAACCTTTCGAGCGTTCCTTTTTGGGCTTCAAGAGGCATCTCTGAGTAAAATTTCATGGAGTCAATACCTTCTTCCTTTAAAGCTATCCTAAATTCTTCCATTTGAACTTCTTCTTCGCAATAAACCACCCATCTCTGACCTTCATCATAATTTTCTTGGAGAATACTTGTGGCTTTTGATATTTTTGATTCTGCTTTTTTTGCAATCTTTGCTCTTTGAGAGAGGAGGGCAACATACCCATCAGATTCTTCTTGGCCATTGGCATTCCAAGCTTTAGATATTTTTTCTGACATATCATTCCATTGCTCACATTCTTCAAAACTAAGCAGACATTCATGTACATGGTAATCGTAATGAACAAGAGCTTTGCCTAAAGCATCCTTTATCTCATAGATTGGTTCTAATTTATTTTCAAAATAATCTAAGATGGCTTTGGTTCCTTCCTCATCTCTAAACCTTTCAGGGGTTGCGCTTAAACCTAATCTATAATCAGCATCAATTTTAAAAATATTTCTAAATTTTTTGCTGCCAAGCCTGTGAACTTCATCAGCAACGAAGATAAGGTTTTCCTGATTCAATTTTTCAATAAAATTATCTTTTGAAGCTGTGTTGAGAATTGCAAGGACTACTCTGGGGGAGGAGGCTGCACTAGTCAAAGAAGTAAAACTTGATAAATTATCTTTCCAAGCTGAGGCCCCTTGTCCTACTTGAAGAATCTTTACCATCGGAATGAATTCTTTTAATTCTTCGTACCATTGGTTTTGAAGGAATTTTGAAGGCACCACAATCAGAGCAACTTTACCGTTTTCAACCAAGCTCTTAATAGCAAAAATAGCTGAAATCGTTTTTCCACTTCCGGTTGCATGCACTATAAGGCCTTTGTTTGAATTCTCATGCCAGTCATTGATGACAGCTTTTTGATGCTCATATAATTCAAAATCATTTTTTTCCTGAGAGGAGGAACTTTCTGGAGATTTTACTGGCGAACTTACTGTGGAAGGATCCTCTATCACAGGTCTTTCTTTGGGAGCCCTATCTTTTATTTTTTTCAGGACTTTTTTACTCAAAGGATAAACATCAAATTTTCCGGGCACTCCTTTTTCCCAATGCAAATCAACTTTTTCAATTGTTTTCTTAAGTCTGTTTTGATCTGCAGGTTTTTCACTTGAGAAAACATCACATTCTTCCCCGTTTTCTGTCGAGCCGAACAGAGACTCATTCC
>VMHT01197742.1_pt1 | contig 14359 bp, 20 predicted proteins | sample 4693611 | NCBI WGS metagenome assembly VMHT01 (sample SAMN12280063, study PRJNA550983) | marine metagenome | isolation source: seawater sampled from same location over 5 years 0.02-0.2 micron viral filtrate | place: USA: collected off the coast of southern California halfway between the port... ... | reverse complement strand
TGACCCTAAGACTGGTGACCTTCGTTTTAATGGCTACGTCGTTACTCGCACTCATCCTGGGCAACCAGCAGACCTGGCTAGAGAAACCGACTGGTCCAAACCAGACCGGCCAAAGATCGACGGGACTTATGTCAAACCAAGACGCTTCCTTGCCTGGGTGGCTACTAGTGCCGCACGAGGCCGACTGGAGGTGCTCTTCATTGAACAGAAGTCCTTGCGTGAACAACTAACAGAGGTTCTACAAGAAGCTGAGGACTACACATGGACAGAAGATGGCCTTGCTAATTTTTCAATTAAGATCAGTCGTAAAGGAACTGGTCTGGAAACTACATACAGCATCCTTCCAAAGGTACGAAAGGTGCCGGACAAAGTTGTTAAAGAGTGGAAGTCTCAACGTGAATCCATCTGGCTACCCAACTTCTTTGCGGGTAAGGATCCTTTTGATGGCAAGCAAGTGGACGAAAAAGGTCTACCTGCTAGTGGAACCGACAAGCGTGGAGCATACGTTGCTCCCACTACCAAAGGAAAAACTGTAGAAGAAACTAACGACACTGAATTTTAATGATCGAACTATCTGTTACTAAAAATAATTTGGGATTGCACGAAGCAACGTGCACTCTCACCTTACCTACCATCACTGTTACCAGATCGAAAGCTGAACGCGATGACCTGGAGTATGAACTGCGGTCTGCCTTTGAGCAGATTGTAGGTGAAGTAGTACAACGTCAACTTAAAGAAGAATTCTAATGACTAACCCAAACATGGAGGGCCTGCCTCCTGAAATGCAGGCACGTATTGCACAGATTATTGCTGGTGCAAAGCAACAAGCAGAAGTTCAAGCTCCTGTAGCTCCGCCTACACCACCTGCACCTCCTGCACCACCAGTCCGTCAACCAAACCTGATGGATCACGTGATCATGCTTCGTCAAGAAGTAGATCAAATGAGGCAGCAACTAGATGCTGTCGGCCAAGTAACAGACGCTGTCGGCCAAGCCGTTGGTCAGATGTATGCCATGTTTCAAAGCCAGACCGAACCTACAAGTGCAAGCGCAGCTTTCCAAGCGCAAGCACCGCAACAAACACTAAATGAAGACTATTGACTATGACTGATCAGCCTTATCGTATACAAACATCTGCTGGTCATCGTAAATATCTCTGTTCAGGGCTCTACATGCCCTCCGTTACTACTGTCCTGTCCGCGACTGAATCTGAAAAGTCAAAGGCAGGACTTCGTACATGGCAAAAGAATAATCCGGGTGCGCTAGAGGAAGCATCAACTCGCGGCTCGGCTATTCATTTGGGATGTGAGAACTATTTACGTGGCCTAGATCCAGGAGTACCTGATGAATATCAACCTTTTTGGACTGGCATTAGCCAATACCTCGACTGGTTTGACGAGATCCACTGGAGCGAGCGTCCTCTTCGTCCTGATTGGAACCATCTCCGTAGCGACGATAGAGAAGTGGCGTACGTATGGAGTACAGAACATCTCTATGCCGGTTGTCCTGATCTCATTGGTGAGATCGGAGGCGTACGGGTTATCGCTGACTTTAAGACGAGTAACGCACCTTATTGTTCAACTTTTCCTGCGCGTGGTGATCGAGTCGGCTTCGGCGGCTTTAGAAAATTTCAGAAATGCGCTCAGCAAATGGCGGCATACCGGCTGGCATTAGAAGAGCGTACTGGTTACCATTGTGATGTTGCCTTGATCATTGTTTCCACGCCGGAAACTAGCCAAGCAATCTTTATCGATAGTGATCAGATGGACCTGTACGAGTCACGGTTCATCAAACGTTGTACACAATTCCACGAACTATATCCTGATGAAACTGAAAATAGCAGTAAACAAGAACTGCAAGAACAAAGAGAGCCAGCCAGCGCATGATTGGCTGAACATTGCTGAAGATATTAGTTGGCTTCTGGGATGGGTTAGCCAAGGCTACGGCTGGACTGCTACCCATTTCATTGACCGCCATCGCAAAGCAGAGAATGCTAGTGGTAGCAACGTTGTAGTCATCGACTTCGATGGTGATACAACACTTGCTCGCTTCTGGCAGACAGACACTGCTCGTGCTTGGTGTGCTGCTACCTATACATCTTCTAGCCACACAGAAGAAGAGCACAGATTCCGTGCCATTTTCCCACTATCAATAGAACTTACTTCTACTAGTCAGCACAAAGGTGCCTACTGGTTGATTGTCAATCGTCTGCTTGCTGAGCTAGAGCTTCCAGAGCTTGCTGATAACTGCGGACAAAAGCCTGAGCGGCTGTGGTATGGCAATACAAAAGCAATCGTTGATGTCAACAAAGAGTATGAGCCAGTACCTGACTTCCTGCTCAATGATATTGACTACGTAGAAGCTACAGACTTTACTAAGTCTGACACTACAGAGCTAGACATACAACGCTGCCAGTGGCTCCTAGAAACCTTTCTAAGGCCATCTGAAGACGGTGAGTATGAGAGTTACTACGTGCCTGTCCTAGCTGCCTGTGCAGGCATTGGTGAAGCAGTGTTCACCAGCTGGGAAACATGGGTGCTTCGTGGTCACCACGGAGAGAAGCCTGAGAACATTATGCCATTCAAATGGAAAGGTCTCGGTAACTTCTCTGGCCCCACTACACTGTACTCACTTGCTAAGAAGCAAGATCCTAGTTGGACATCTAAGCTGCCAAGTGAGCTTAGGTTTAGAGCATCAGGTACAGCCGTTGGTTACAACGAGACTGACCCGCTCGCCAGCTTTGATGATGTAATTTCACATAATAAGGAGACTATGGATAACGTAATCGAACTTGAACCATTGCCCGATGCTCAACAAGTCAAGCGTCGTGGCAGACCTAAGCGGACTAATGATGACGCCGCTAAAGAACGTGAGGCTGACGTAGACAAAGTCAAAGAGATCCTCGTTGACCTACGTAAGAACGAACTCACTGGCTCTATTGAGTACACCGATGCATCAGGCAAGACCATTGTCCTTCAGGGTAATGACCTTGACCTGATGACTACACGTCTCGCTTGTGAGAACGGTGTGTTCATCCCTGAGCCTCGTATCAAATCTGCTATTCAGTACGCAGCACAGAAGAATAACTACTGTCCCATCCGTCGTTACCTAGATCACTGTGCTTCACACGCACTGCCCCATCCCAACTGGGACAACATCGGTGAAGTCTTCCTAGGTAACAGGCACAGCATTGCCACTCTGGCTATGCAGCGGATGATGATTGGTGCTGTAGCCCGTGCTTACAACCCTGGCTGCTCTATGTCCTGGCTACCCATCCTCGTGGGTGCACAGGGTGTAGGTAAGTCCATGTTCTCACGGTCACTAGTACCCCAAGATCTCTTTGCCGAAGTAACTACTCCAATAGAAACTTTGATGAAGGAACAGTACAGACTTCACGTAGCATGGTTACTAGAGTTACCTGAGATTGATAACTTCTTCAACGTCAGGAACATTGAGAACTTTAAGAACCTAATCACCAGTCGTGTTGATGAAGTACGTTTCCCTTATGCTTCGCTCCCTAGCAAACTTCCTCGCAGGTTTGTCCTTATTGGTACTACTAATAGGAACCAGTTTCTGGTTGATAGCACCGGCAACAGGAGATTTGTTCCACTTGAAATCGGTGCAGGATTCCAGATCCCTTGGAGACAACTAGCTCAAGAGCGGGACAGCATGTGGGCAGCAGCCGTGCGTGCCTACAGAGATGATCAGCCATACGAATTTAACTCCGGTGAGATTGCTCAGATCTCTGAGTACATCCAGGAGTTCGGTGATCCTGATCCTTGGATGGACAAGATCGGTGGCTACGTAGCTATCCGTGAAGAGGTCACTGCTGCTGACGTCCTGTCACATGCACTAGAGCTTGACCCTCGTCAGCAAGGCAGGCGTGAGTCACGTCGTGTTGCTGATGTGCTGCAGTCCATGGGTTGGAGACGACTAGTCACCACCCGTAAAGATGAAGCTACAGGTAAGCGTAAGTCTGTTCGTGTATGGCAACGTCCTAAAGATGATCCTCTCACTGAAGACAACATCTTGAACGACTTTTAACTCACATCACACTACATATTTCACTACACTCATAGTTAAGTAAAGGAATAAAATAATGCTTGCAAAAGACATTCAGATTGGGCAGCGCGTTCGTATTAAATCAAACGATATGACTGCCCTTGTGGTTGGTAGACCTGAGTACTACACACCACGCTCCAAACTGGTTCGTATTAAATACGAGAACAGTACAAGATATGAATACATGATCCATACTCAACTGGATTTGCTCCCTACTGAAGAACAGTTTCCAGCACATGGAGGTACGCACAAACGTCAGGAGAATGAACTGTGAGTGAGGCACAACCGACTAAGAGGCGTGGCGGACACGCATACGGCAGACGGAATCAAACGATGTCCAATACTGCTGAGCAAGGAGAGCTTTGTATCTACACCGGCCACTCTTTAGGTCAGTTTAGTTCTCACTCAATGCGATACGATAGTCATCAGGCATGTGTTAGATGTGTTGCATCTGCACGTGAAGGGCGTATCTCTTTCGATGTAGACAGAATGCTCAAGCGTGAACGGCGCAGAGCACTTAAGTTCTGGTCACAAGTAGAGATCGGACAACCAGACGAGTGCTGGAACTGGGCTGGATGTATCAATAACAGGACCAAGCAACCACAGTTTGCATGGCGACGACATGGGATCTCATCATCAACACAACATCATCCGCAACGAGTTGCGATGTGGTACACGTGGGGTGATCTTGGATTTACTGGTGTTAAATCAACTTGTGGCAATAAGTATTGCTGCAATCCTTTTCATCTTATACCGCAGCGCGTCGGGGTATTTGTCGATCATGACTCGTACCTGGAAAGCTTCGAGCTAGCTTGCCAACTCCACACACTCAAGCAACAGGTTGCTGAGTTTGTAATGGAGGAAGCACTCAAGCAAGAAGCTAGAGCCCTTGAGCAAGAGCTGATTGACGAACGTGCTGACCTCCTGTTTGATCCAGACACCAGTTATGGCGATCGTTTTGAAGCTGTCATGACTGACATTCTTGCAGGCAGGCATGTTAATCAGCTGACACCAGATGAAGACACTGAGTATCAAGAGCCCAATGATAATCAAGAAAACCCCACGGAAGAATTTTAAATTACTTATCCTAATTACAGAGTCATTTACCTATGTCTAGAAGAACTGATCTTATACAAAAGCTCATTGCTAGTAAAAAGTTCGGCAAAGAAAAGGAGCAAGAGCAGCAGTTCCTGTTGGCCACTGCTGAGTTAATCCTTTCCGACTTAGTTGACATCGCTATTACAGGTGTCGAAAAGTCTGGTGCTGGTACGTTGGTTATCAATCTTATGAACGACTCAACTACATTTATGTCGGGTCACTCTATTGAGTTCGACATTGCTGTAGCAGAGCGTGAAGAAGACACTGAAGTACTTGAGTTTCTCCGTGGAATCATGGAGGAGATAGACGAAAATGACTGGTCTCAAAACGTACTAATTACATTGATCAGTGATGCTGGAACAAGAACATTTGCTATCGAAGCAGGTAGGAGCCAAGAAAGCCTCCGAGCGCTCGCAGCAGAATTTACAGGATAAACTAAAGACAGCAGGTTTAAAACTCCCGCTATATCCAACGCCGCAACTAATAGAACGTGCAAGAACTGTTATGGGGTCTATTGATTATGACCCTACTTCTGATCCCGTTCAGCAGGTACTTGTGGACAGTACTTCTATTCCTTCTATAGAAGTCAATCCCCTGCATGAACATTGGCATGGCAACTGTTGGGTTGCTCCTAAGGGAGCTGTTCGTAACTCACGTATCTGGTTAAACAAAACCATTAGTGAGTACCGCAACGGCTACATCAAATCGTTTGTGTACTTCACCAGTGCAAGTGAACTGCTACGTGCTGCCCCTGTTGTATGGGACTACCCAATGTGTATCCCATTCCGTAGGGTCAAGCAGCTCCGAGCCACACCTACTGGGTTTGAATCTGTCTGTCCTAGCAGCTGGAACTTCCTTCTGTACGGACCACCACTAGATGAAACCATTAACGATATCGATAAGGTCACTCTGTTTTACAGTACCTTCCGTGATGTAGGTAGGATTATTTATAACGAATATGCAGGTGACAACTGGGCTAAAGATCTTGAGTATTTCACTGAGCATCGAGGTGAAGTATGAGCAAGCACATCAGTAAAGAAACCTTCTATCCCTTACCCTCTGGAGCTAACGTGCATCCTTGCAGACTGATTCAACGTGACGGAACACTCATGTGGAAGCATGCCTTGCTCTGCTCCAATGAAATACATCTGCCTAAGAACCAAGCTGAAGAGCAGCACATAATAAAAACTGCTCAGCGCCTAGAGGAACTGAACAGTTGGGTGTCCCAAGGACTAGAGCCGTGGGAGTGTTTAGTTATCAAAGAGTGGTACGTACCAGCTCGACCTGAACTTAATAAAGGTATCTCTGTTTACTTTAATCACTTCACTTACGACCTACCCTACACATACGAGAAATTATCACCGCACATACAGCCTCATGAGACACTGGACCTACGCGGCAATTATCTATTCTTCCAACGCTGCTAGCAGTTAGGCCGCTTACCAGCGGCTTTATCAGTTTAACGAATCTATAAGACGGTTTAAATACCAACGTGCTTTTTCTGCATCCTCCTTAGCGTCAGCCTTAAGCCACAACCTAAGCATGTACTTAAGCACTTGGCCTTGCAGGAATCCTGCCTTAGGTCCAGGTTCTTCTGCCATAGCCTCTTCAATAATGTCGTTGGCTTCTTGCGTACCCTGTGTGTAATGGAACGGATGCTCTACATTATCTTCATTACCTTTGTAGTCTCCTAAGAAAATAACATCTCCATTGGGTGCTGCATCAATGCCTAAGCCACCAGCAACACCATCGTTGCGAGAGAAAAACTCTGAAGGTGAGTACCAATCAGACCATGCTTTGTCATCGTCTGATGAAAATTTGATATTGCCATCATTAAAACTAATGGTATCGTCCATTTTTTGTAGTCGCATTACTATGTTTCACTACCTAATATAGGACTGTAGGTATCAATATGTGGATATGCCAAGCCCTAAAGGTGACCCAACTTATATCAAGAACAAAGAACGATACTTCATGGACATTGCCAAGTTAGTTGGCAAAGCTTCTACCAATCCGAACATGCCGGAAGGTGGTTGCGTCATTGTCCGTGACCGTGAAATCGTTGGCGATGGACGTGCACTCTGTACTGACTCAAAGGTAGAGATCGATGCACTCACCTACGCCATTGCATGTGCTTCAAAGAACGGCACACCACTCACTGGCAGTGTCGTCTACACAACTGTGTATCCATTTTCTGCCTCGATCTTTCAGTGTTACCTCATGGGTATCCAGAAGATCGTTGTGCTAGCAAGAGAGTGGCAACCTTATTACAAAGATGAATTCCGTCGTGCAGCACGCTTAGCTCGTGAGCTTTGCATGGCGGTTGAATCCATATACGAAAACGAAGACCCAAGATTTGCTGTAAGCAAAAAAGATCAAGATATTCCTGATCCTGAACTCTATACGGAGAACCCGTACGAGCAAGACGAATACGATCCCAAAACTATCGACGAAATACATGACGACTCAACTTCTGTTTGACCTTGAATCAACTGGCCTTCTGCGCCGTGGCTCCACTATCCATTGCATTGTCATGCGTGACATGGGACAAGTGGATGAACCAATTGTCTTTGACTACAAGCCAGATCGTGCAGTTATTCAAGGCGTCAAGCAACTAGAAAAAGCTGATGCACTCATCGGCCACAATATTATTAACTATGACATCCCACTCATCAAAGAGCAGCACGAGGACTTTAATCCTCAAGGTGAAATCATTGATACCTTGGTTTTGTCTCGCCTTTACTATCCCAGTATCATTGAGCGCGATTACGAAATTCGCCCTTCTGGTATGCCACAACGCCTGTATGGGCGGCATAGCTTAGAAGCATGGGGCTACAGACTTAAGTGCTTCAAGGGAGACTTCGGTAAGTCAGACAGCAATGACTGGTCTACTTACACACCAGAGATGCTCGACTATTGCATCCAAGACACGCTTGTAACTACAAGATTATTTCAATTACTTCAGCGGAGAATGTCTGACTATGCCTAAAGCTAAAGCAATGAAGATTGATCATAAGAAAAAGACTATAACTATTACACGACAACTCAATCCACCATCGTTCCATGCGTGGATGAAGTCAAAGATTACAAGGGAGAACCCCGGCTACACACTTATTGAGGACTACGACAATGCTTGATTACGTATCACTTGAGATGGAGCTTGCCACATTGATGGCACAGCAAGAAGCTAGTGGCTTTCGTTTCGATGCTGATGCTGCTGAACGTGTCAAGGCAGAGCTGATGGAAGAGGTGGAGACAATTGAATCCACAATCAAGTCTCGCTTCATCTATGTGCCTGGCAAAGTGTTCACACCTAAGCGCAAGAACGGCACTAAGGGGCACCATGCAGGCGCTCCAATGACCCATCTACTGGAGTTCAACCCAACCAGTAGGCAGCACATTGCATGGGCCTTACAGAACTTCAGGCAGGCCAGGTTCACTAAGGTGACTGACACTGGTAAGCCTAAGGTTGACGAGGCTACACTCAGTGAGATGCGAGACATTGCACTGCAGCAAGGCCAGACAATGCTGCATCAAGAATGTGAAATGTTTATTAGGTTATTGACGCTACAGAAGTGGTTAGGTCAATTATCTGAGGGCGCTAACAGTTGGCTAAATACAATTGAGGAAGATGGATGTATCCATCACAGCTGCACATTGTCAACACAGACTGGACGGAACGCACATCGTGGTCCGAACTTAGGTCAAGTTGTCAGTGCACCATGGGCACGGCAGCTGTTCGTTCCCCACCCAGGCATGGTGATGGTTGGCGCTGACCTAGAAGGCTTAGAACTTCGAGCGCTTGGGCATTATCTATCTAGGTATGACAATGGTTCATTTGCTGACGTTGTACTCCATGGTGATATACACCAGCAAAATGCTGATCGTGTTGGCTGTACTCGTAAAGAAGTCAAGACTATCACTTATGCTTTTATTTATGGGGCTGGTGACGCAAAGCTTGGCCACTCATTACATCCTGAGTTATCTGACGCACAAAAGAAGACTCTCGGTGGAGAACTTAGGCGCAAGTTCCTCGACGCAATCCCTGGTCTTGAGCCATTAATCGATGCAGTCAAACTCAAAGTACGTAGTGCTGGCCGTCTTCGTGGCCTTGATGGTCGTCCTATCTTCTGTAAAGCTGAGCATGCAAGCCTCAATTATCTCCTTCAGTCTGCTGGGGCTATCCTTAGCAAGCGCTGGGTGCTAGTCGGTCAACAGATGATCGACGATGCAGGGCTTACATATGACGTTGACTACACCCGTTGTGCGTACGTACACGACGAGGTGCAGTTGTCTGTTGTACCTGCTGAGGTCGATCGAGTTAAGTCACTACTAGAAGCAGCAGCTCCTGTTGCTGGTGACTACTACAACTTCCGTGTTCCCATTACTGCTGCCGCAGATCATGGTGACAACTGGGCAGCTACTCACTAATCTAACTATGAAAAACTTTCTACTTTCTATTGCCTTTGTCTACGGACTAGGCATGTCTGTCTATGGTGCTCAATGGTACCTAAAAGATATGGCACAGCTTGAAACGGCGGTTCAGTCAGGAAACACCAAGATTGAACTGCGCCACCGCATTAACGCTTGGGGCAATGTGCACACCATTCTTATGGCTAATTTGATTTCTGTTGTAGCCCTTACGGGTCTAGCTTCAACTCGCCAACCTTCACCTTCGTCCCAAAAGGTTGAGGATTAGTCCAACCTAAGTCTTCAAAGGTACGGTGTACTCCAGCTAATCCGCCAACAGCACGCCCCACTGGGCCTATAGGTTCTTGATCGTCTGGATTATTTAACCCTTCCCTAAATCTATAGAACTGAAGCTCTGCCGGATCGTTTGTGCCGTAGCTATCAGAATCAATAGTAACGGTACCTTCTCCATCTACGTTACCTACATATCTTCCAAAGTCTTTGTTGCTTGTATTGCTACCTAATCTTTCGTATTCATCTTGATCTTTGATGTTTTGATTAAAGGTTACTGTACCTGCACTTGGATCGTAGGTACCTGCATCAACAGTTTGCTGATAGAAATCACTAGATCCAGGGTTGTCTAAAATCCTAATAGGTCTACCTAAGGGACCAGCCAGTGATTTAACGTATCCAGCTCCAGTCCTTACCTGAGGACTTATTGCTGAAGGTAAAAAAGGGATTGCCCCTCGCTCAGGAATCTCTTCAACGTACTGTTCAACGGCTCCTGCAACTGGTTTTATTAGCTCAGCTACAGCTGGAATTGGTGAGACAGCTTGACCAGCTTTCCTTAATACCCTTCCGCCAAACTCTTGAACTTTACCAGCGTTATCAACAACTGCTTGATTTAATGTATCAAGAGCACTGGTAGCTTTCTCGTTTACAGAATCTACTAGAGCAGTGCCTGCTTCATTAATTTTATTTAGAAAATCCACAGCACAATTATACTTTTACCCCAATTATATCTATTACTATGTTCGCCATGAACCCCAAAAATTTAATACTATTAAGGTATGAAACAATGGTGGTTTACATACATTCGCTGCCTGCGTTTTAATCGTTGGCCTGTACATTCTCCTGAAGAATTACGGGTAGCCGAACAAAAAAGGAAGTTAGATCGTCTCTATGGCAGGTCTTAACTACTAAAATAAAATATACGTTCATCCCCACAGAGGGGACGCAAGTAGGACAGAGTCCGAAGGAACGGGAAACATTCACTTACTGGAGGTTTCCAATGACTAACATCGAAGCAAGGGCAATTCAAAATGCTCGTAACGAACTGCGTCGTGCTCAAAAGGAGCTTGACCGTGCTCAGCTGCATGAGACCCGCTATCGCGGTGTCCCTACTATCAATGTCGGGGTACCTAGCGATGTACATGGTGTCTTTATTTATCGTGGTATTGAGTACGTCAAATAAAAAGTTCGATTGATGTTTGTAATCCTCTACTTTATTTGTTTCGCAGCAATAGCAGGAGGTGCGTTTGCGCTTATGTACTACAACCTTAAGTCAATTTACTGGGGTGCTAGACCGCGCAAACATCCTGAAGCGCCTGCTGTAGGAGAGGAAGTTATGTACGTTGATCTTGAACGAGAACGACTCGAACAATTACTAGACAAAGATCCCGGTTAACACCGGGTCTTTTTTTATGCTTCTCGAATGTCTCGCTCTGCTGCTCTGTTGGTATTTCTAGGGCCAGTCCCATTATCTGTTGATGGCTCTACGATTTGATACTGAAGTCTGGCTTGAACTGTTCCTGCGGGTACAGAAGGGCTGACTATTTCTTGTAAGAAACTTACGTCTTGAACCCAACTGCCGCCACTCCAACTTTGTGATACATCAGAACGGAACTGCCACCTGCAACGTGCCGTAGCATCCGGTAAACCTCCTACGTAATCACCAGCATAGCCAGTAAGCACCTGCCCTACTTCATAGTTATTACGTAATGAAAGCGTAGGGTCTGCTGTAATAGTAGGTATAGGATTATTTACATCTAAGTAAGGTCCATTGTTATAGACAACTGCACCGTCAGCATCAGTTGCTTTTGTTTCGATGTGGATTGTTGTAGTTTTTGTTTTTGGATCTAGAGTAATAGTCCTCTCTGTAGGGGTATTTGTTTGAGGAGAAAAATCTGTAGGTGTAACCCAGTTCTTACCTATAAGCTCTTTGTGCCTAACTTCATAAGTCACAGGCTCAACTCCACCTATATATGTTCCAGTTATGAACGGGATGGGATCTGTATAGGTAGGGTAAGATCCAATTCCATTGACCCACTCGGGGTTGACATCCCTTTGTAATGGCTCCTGTATATCAGGACCGAAGTAATTATCATAGACAACTCTGTATAGCTCGCCACCTGTAAACTGAATATCTATATACTCATCTGATGTACCAGCACTTACAGCAGCTAGATCAGATGTAGCACAGATACGAGCACGGGTCATGCTCCTAATGTCACTGAAGTCTAAGGTATTGTCACCGTCCCAAGTGACTGTTACTTGCATCAACGGTGTAATGCCGTCGAGATACAGTGTGCTTTCCTTGGGTCCATCGACTCGCATACAACTCGTGTATACAGTACGGTCACCTTTGTACCACCACTTAGGAACTTCCCAATAGGTTGGATGGTACTCAGGCGGTACGTACGTAAAGTCATCGCCTTCAATTTTTTGAACGCGCCAACCTTTTATTACGATGCTACTCATTAGTTATCAGGCAGTGTTGCCATCCAGAGTGCGAGCTTCTGAAGGATTGCGTCCTTCAATGCTTGCGGGAAGAGTACGTCACCTTGACTACCTTCTGGTGCATTATCATCAGCAGGTGTAGCTGTGACTGCGTCATAGGTATTAATCAGCTGACCTCCAAGAGAAGCTATCATTGCGTCTGCAAGTTTTGCATTCACAAGAGCTGTATCTGTGAAGTCAAAGTCACGAATCAAATAGTAAGCAGTCACTGCGTTACGGATCTCTTCGCAAACACCATCATGTAATTTCTGTAGAGGTGCTACTGAAATACCAGCCTCAGTAATTTCTTCAACTGTTGTGATTGGATAGTCAATAAACAGAGGGCTGGCTTGTACCGGTCCCACGTATGTGTACTTCAGTTCAAATACATCTGCGGAGTCAGTTCCATTCGGGAAGTCATAGGGCTGTTCAAACTGAAGCACATCAATAGTTGTGCCTTGAGGATACAGCCTGTTGTGCGGACCAATTACTCCACTAGCAAGCACGGAGTTTGCTGCAGTCTTATCATTAGCGGCACAGTCATAGACCACGTAGTGGGTTTGACCGGAAGCAGAAGTAATCTGATCATTGTCAGAAACACCAGTCACATAAGGCAGTTGGCCAAGAACAGTGTTGCCAAAGGTTGACCACCGGAAGCGGTAGCCTTTGTCTTTACCGTTAGGGAACTGACCTAAGTTCTCGTATTCACCATTAGAAGCAGACTGCGTGTACCAACCAGCACCATTGCTAATGACGTTGGCGGGCAGTAGTGATGCCGCATCAGGGTGATCAAGCATCTCCTGATAGACATACAGTTGAATCACCAGACGATTGGTGAAGTCTCGGCCGGCTTGATCTGTCAGAGGACCGTTAGCAATACCAGTACGGAGCCGGCGTCCTACACCTGCTCTGCCACAAAGGTCCCACCACTGACGGTTAGTTGTCTGACCACCGAAATCACCGGTAGGAGCACCACTTGAACCCCCTGGAGTTTGGTTAGTGGTGGTGTATCCCGTCCAACCGTAAGGTAAGCCACCCACGTAATACCAAGTGTATTGCCAAGACCAGCCACCGGAGTTACCAGTTGACAGTGGAGCAAGGCCACCACGAAGGTTGCTGCCGTCAACAATATCTTCAGCAACAAGGCCGAAGCCTTGACGGTCGCCTTGACCAAAGCCACCAGCACTAATGTCATCGATGACAAAGAACTGACCGGGGCTGTTGATGTATTCAAGTGTGATCAAGCCGTTGGTATTCAGCAGCGTGTTCTGTCCAACTGCGTAACGGCCAGCACCGTTGATAAATACATTACGCATGTTGCCTGGGTCAGGTGTTGTACCTCCCAGGTCAATCTCTTGTACTGATTCGGTGAACGGATCTGTTACGACAAGTGCACCGTCACGTACCGAAATAACAACTTCAGCTGATGTGACCTTGTCTTGCAGCACAATCTCTTCAAGTACTGCGATGTCATCAGGAGCAGCAGGCACCCAACCACCGTTGTGATACACCATCAAGGTGTCAATGCCGTTGTCGTAATAGAGGTTGCCTTCTTCTGCTGGATCAGGTCTATCTGCTGAAGGTCCACTAGGAACCTTGACTGCTGAACCACCAACAGGTTCCCAGTCACTGCCGTTCCATACGACCAGCTGATTCAAGTCAACGTCGAAGTAAAGATCACCGGTATCAGGAGTGCTAGGCCGATCATCTGTACCACCACTACCAATACCACCAACTTGTTCCCACTCAGTACCGTTCCAAACAAGCAGTTGATTCAGATCAATATCAAAAAATAATTCACCTGTTTCTGGCTCACCGGGTCGGTCATCTGTACCGCCACTTTCGATGCCAGCTTTAATTTCAAGGTCCCGATAGTTATCGCCAGGCGCACCCGTTACAAACTTCTCAGTCTTAACGTTGTAAATTACATCCCGGTAACCAAGCTTTTTTTGTACGCTATTAACCATCGGACTAATGAAAACATTAATTCTATTTTATCAATAATCAGGGTG
>VMHT01167635.1_pt1 | contig 14359 bp, 3 predicted proteins | sample 4693611 | NCBI WGS metagenome assembly VMHT01 (sample SAMN12280063, study PRJNA550983) | marine metagenome | isolation source: seawater sampled from same location over 5 years 0.02-0.2 micron viral filtrate | place: USA: collected off the coast of southern California halfway between the port... ... | reverse complement strand
GGAGACGTCGCTGGATACTACATTTTGGATCTTGCGGTTCCAGGTGCTTCTACGGAGTTTGGTTTTGAAAAAGCTCTTTCTGCTTACAAGTCCCTTGTTTACAATGTTAATTCTGACACGGTCGTAGACACCTCGGATCGTAGTTTTTACACCTCTCAGAATTTTATTGGGGCGCTTGCTCAGGAGATTGACATCCCCGACGCCGAAGACGTTATAATTGAGATACCCGCACAAGAAACTCAAGCCATACAAATTAAATTCTCCAGCCTGGGTGAAGACTTCAAGACTCAGCTTATTACCGAGGTGGGTCAAAATTTTGAAGAAGCACTTATTGGTCAATATTCGTGGCTTGGATACCCTGGTCACGGATCTCTCCCTGTAGTAAAACTTAAAACGTTTGACACCGACCCTGTTACTTTAGGTTCACCTATAGCCTCCATGTCTCCCTCATCGACGGTAGATCTAGACATAGATGTTTCTCTTGAAAACGCGGCTGGCCCCCTTATTATTAGCACCAGAAACACGGGTACAAAGCTTGTTACTGACTCTACCCTTTCCTTTGGAAGCCAAGGCATTCCAAACCTTTTTAACAATCTTGTTGCAGGAGAAGAAGAAAGCTCAACGAACTACAACACGTTTTTTATGCCTAGCTCTCCAGAAATTGGAATGTACAGCACTCCGTATAACGTTACCGTAGAGGACCTTGAGGGTAGTGATCTTTCGGTAGGAGTAGAAAGCGGAGACATGATTTTTGATGTGTTCAATAGAAGCATTGGCGGTTCAGACACCACATTTGCAATGCAAGTAATTCCCTTGGAACCCTCTCCTGACGGAGCAATTCCATATCAAAGTCAAGCGTCCTCTGCGGGTGAATCATGGCACGGGCCAGGCACTTTGGGCGCTGCGGCGGCGGGTTCGCTTGGTTACGTTATTCAATTCACTGATCCAAAACCAAACGAAGATTATTCAGCAGAAATAGTTGCATCTGAGTTTGTTAACACCGACCCATCTAATTCATGGATTCACGCTGACGCTGATGGAACAGATCATCCTTACTTCGGGAAGTATAGATCTGTATTTACTACGTTGCCTCCAGACACATACATTCGAGTGTGCATAAAGCCCATGTTTAGCAATGAGGTCCTTACTTCATTCCCGTTCCTTGGTTCAACGTCACTAGGAGGGGCGCCAAACTCGTACTCTGGACTTGCTTCTAAAATTCTTTGTACTATAGGCGGAAACACAACCACCTCTACAGCTACCAATAGAAAGGCTGTTATAAGACACGCTTTTACACAAGCGCAGTGGGATTATCTTGATTCATCTTCTCAGGGACTTCCCCCTCTTAGACAATCTCCACCACCCATTCTGCCTCAAGAGAGCGTATCGGCAAGAGTTGTAATTAACCCTTCGGAGGAGGTCGGATCCCTGACTGTCACTCCAGCCAAAAAATCAACTAAAACTAAGTCTTCAGGTCTTAAAAAAGTCAAAAAGAAAAGGTATGGCAAGTAATGTAGACAAGGCTAAGTTTAAGTCTAAGAGCGAAACGGAAGAAACTATTCTTCTGTTTACAAACGGCGAGGGTGAGCCCAAAGCAGTAAACGTCGACAGGTGCCTTGATGAGCTTTCGGAAACAGCACTTGTAAATCCGACGCTAGATGATAGTGTAAAGAATGACTTCATATATGCGTGCCCCAGAGTACCGCTTATTCCTATTTCTTTTAGCTTTGCTTTTGATCAATCAAAGTCTGCAGGCAACTTTGAGTACGTTGATGGTTTTCAGTTTTCTTATCAGGTGTTGTACAGAAACGGATCAACCAGCGCCATAGCCCCGTATTCAGACGTGGCTATTGCTCCGTCTATTATAGGACTGGGTGTTAATAGGCTAGGGGAGGTTGACGTTGAAAACGTATGCGACCTGTTTGTTCCTGAACTAGGGGAAGAGGCTAGATACATTAGAATTATTGTTAGAGAGGGAAACAATGGAAATCCTAGGGTTATTGACGAGGTGGCTGTTGATGTAACCACAGACGTTGTCGAGGTTTCAACTAGCGATTCTTTTTCTATTGTGTATTCATTTTACAATGACAAAATAGGAACCATACTTTCGGAGATAGACTCGTTTAAAAACTTTGACAACGTTCCGCGATCCCCCAAGGCGCAAACAGTTGCTGACGGAAGGGTTATGTACGGAAACTACAAAGAGGGTTATCCCAACCTCGAAACAGACGTGTCTATGTCCGTGGAGTTCAATCAAGCCCCCCCTCCTGGATACAGCTTCGATCTAAAGGTGGTGCCTTATCTATTCAACAAGGTCACAAATAAGATTGACGAATTCAATGGAAATACGATTAGCTCTGGAGAAAGAATTAAAACAAATTCTGGGTTCCTTATTGACACTAGCGGTTTCCCAAACAACGTTCCTTCTGGATCCTATACCGTAGACATAACTCTTTCTCCAAGAAATAACTTTCATCTTTTTTACGGGCTTGGAGACAGCCCTGTTTCCGACAACAACACAGAGGGTGCAGATGAAAATTCAGTGGTGGGGTTTAGCCCTGACTTTAACACCAAAACCAGGGAGAGAGGTCGCGGGGGCACTGGTGCTGTGTCGCAAGACAAGGCTTTAGGAACAAATGCTTTTGGGGGGACAAATGATAATAGTTCAGACCCCATTTGGAACTCAAGCAATTCAGGGTCTTCCGAAACTCTGTTTGATGTTGGAAACAGTTACTCGTCACCTCTTATTCTAAAGGGTCAGCCTATTTTTTTGAGCACCACTATTAGGGTTGACTCTTCAGCGTCAAGAGAGGATTTTTCAAAAGCTCTTCTTCATGGTCTTTGCGGGCTCAGCCCCACGTCGAACCCTATTTCGTCTGTAGGTCAGCAGATATCTCCTACATTCACTAACGATGAATACTTTAAGGAGGTAAGCTATGATTTGAGCCTTCAGGACAACTCTGAATTTTCTTCTGACGACTCGTCGTTGGCCAACATGGTTACTGCTTGGTCTAGAACTAATGAGTCTGGAGCAGACAGGGAGGCTGCAGCTGGGGGGTTCTTCATTGTAAATAAGGCTACAATGAGATTTGTCACAGAGCCCGCAAAGGGGTACAACTCTTCTGAAGATGGATCCATGATTTACAAGTATAACGGAGGTGCCGATACTGGATACGGGGTAATATTAAGTTTTGCTCACGCAAAAGACGTTGAGTGCAAAACCGTGGTCCCCATCCCTGACGGGAAATGGGCTTCTGCCGCAGACCCTTCCATAGCGGCCTCGTCGCTAGTTCTTCAATCAAATAACTCTTCTAACACCAAAAGAGCAAGAAGGTATTTTGCCATGGGCTCTGGGCAGTGGGACTGGAGGGAGGAAGACAATGGTGACAGAAAGATTTCTTGGCCATCATGCAGGAGGATGTGGAAGACGCCAGATGGAGATTTTAATGGTCCAGCATATCTGCAGCATGCAAGTGCCTCCACGCCTTGTTTTGGTGATACCGCACAAATGACTAATGGGGCAACAGTTAATCTTTCTGGAGCCAAACTAACGAATGCAGGTAATGACGCAGGCTTAAGCTGTCAGGTACCTGGGGACGACGGATATCACCCAGCCCCTATTGATAAGTGGTTAATTTTAGGTAGTGCAGAAAGCGATATTACGCCTAATAATTTAAGTCAGACCTACTGGAACGGTAAGAAGTTTAGAGTTAATTGCGACGTCCCCCATTCAACATCTAGCGCAGAAGATTTTCTTGTTGTTGGAGACCCATCTGATATGTTGGGCTCGATCAGTAGAGACTATTGCGGGTACGTTGCTTCTTCTAACGACTCCAGTGGGTTTTTTAAACTTGGAAGGGATATACCGTTTAACCTTCCTTTGGTAGAGACTAATCTTGATGGCTACCTTGAAAGGGGTACTTTTTCCTTAATAGACGGATCTTTTGGTCCAGGCGGTATGGATGGTTTTGGCGCAAGGGTGTTAAATAACAGAGAAGACAATAGTATTTGGGGCGACCCTCTTGCCTATGGATATCACTCTGGATCTCTAATAGACAAAAACACTATTGGAAGAATGGCCAATGGATTTGGATCCGTAACTAACTTTTCCCTACTTGGATTTAGAGACAACCTCCCTGGCCTTCAGTTAAACGAAATAGTTAACGCAAACATATCTACACGTCCCGAATTATTTGGAGGCACTTACAATAGCCCTAGAAGTGAGCTCAGAGGAACGTCTTGGGTTCCCGTGCTAGGAAGAGAGGCTTCTATGCCTAACGATGCCTCTCCTTCGGACATAGGTTTTTGGTCAGACTATTACAGCTCAGGGTTTTTGCTAGGTGGTATTGATGAAGCAAGGCCTAGTTCTTATTATGACGATGAGCTAACTATTGACGACCAAAAGGTACAGGTAACTTTCTCCTCGGCTCCTTCTACTCAGTCAAGGGGGGCATCCATTCCCATTGGATCAGCCACTATTAACACTAGCTCAGATTCACTTGGATACACCTCATACAAAACAAAGGCTAATCACGAGTTTGGGCTGGTTTACTACGACGAAAGAGGAAGACATGGGGCTGTTCAGCCCTTAAGCTCTGTTTACGTACCTGGTTACGATGACTTGGATCGAGGAGAAAGCTACGATGGGGCCGCTAAAGTTGTAATGCAAATAAACCACGCCCCTCCTTCGTGGGCAAAGCACTACAGGGTTGTTTACGGGGGAAACAGTAGCGTTAGCGAGTTTATTCAATACACAGCAGAAAACGCTTTTGTTCCTGCAACGGGTCCTAATAAGAATAGGATATACGTGTCCCTAAATCACCTTCAGGCTAGTGAAATTTCTTATGCGGAAAATTATGGGGCAGTAAGTCAGGATGACAACTCAAAAGACATATACAAGTTCGCGGATGGGGACAGACTTAGAATTATAAATTACTCTACAGCCGCTGGTGAAGTTGCAAACACTCCTTTTGATTTTGATTTCAGGGTTGTGGGTTATGAAATTCTCTCACAAGACATGGAGGATCATCCATTTCCTGCGGGTGCGGAAGGAAACCCCAGGCTCAATGGTGAATTTGTGGTTATTGAAAACAATGAAGACGCAGATGGATTTTCAGTCTTTGACATAAAAGACTTCACAGACCTCTGGGGAAACAGGTGTCTATTCGAAATATATAGGCCGTTTAGCGCACAGGGAGACGAAGCAAGAAGATACTTTGAGACAAACTACGGAGGGGAAATTATTGCGGGGGACAACGGACTGACTCATCAGTTCAATACGATTAAAATGACCAAGGGTGATGTGTTCTTTAGGGGCACGCCCATGAACGTTCAAACTTTTGCCAATGGCGAATACTCGTCTCTTCTTTCAGACACTGACGAAGAGGGAGGGGGGACTGAATCGGCATCTAACTTTGTTCCGTACTATGTTGAAACAGAAGGGTTTACAGATCTTTACGAATCGAAGTCTAAAAACTACGGAAGAGTTCACTTTGCAGACAGGTTTGCTAGTGAGGTGACAAGGGGTTCAAGTATTTCTTTTTCAGAGCAGACATCTCAGGGAAGCTACGACTTAAGGTATTTTTCCTTTCCTCAGATTGGAAGCTTTAAGGACTTGCCTGTGGTTCATGGGGACATTGATTATCTTGATTTTGAGGGGACGTATATAATGTCTTTTAATGACAGCAAGCTGTACAGAATTCCTGTAAGTAGAGACATCCTGCAAACAGGCGGGACTGATTCTATTGTCGCAAGCCTTAAGGTGCTAGGAAAGGAGTCTGTTATTCCTTTCGACGGCGGGTCTTCTGGAAGGCCAGAATCCATTGTCTCGGTTAATAATGACTTCTTTTTCTTTGATGAGAGAAACGAAAGATTGGTTATGATTGCTTCTGGAAAATCTCCAGTTGTCATAACAGACATAAATGCCGACTCGTACTTTAGAGAAGAGGTTAAAAAATGGAAGGCGTCTGGGGCGTTTAAGGCACCCATAGGCTATGACCCGTCTAGATCTGAGCTAATATTTTCGTTGCATGACGATGGTGAAAGCACTAAGAGGCTTCAGTATACTGACGCCAAGGACAAGATGATTACTATGGCCTTTGATCTTAAATCAAAAAAGTTTTGGAAGACAAGGTATACGTTTACAAGTCCCCACTATTCAAATCTAAATGAATGTCTTGTTTCCTTTCACAAGGACTTAAGCTCTTCTGACAACTATGTTGTACCATACATTCACGACACAGAGGCCTCTCGAAACAAGTTTTTTGGAAAAACCGAAAGATCTAGCCTATGTGTTTCATCAAATCAAAATCCCTCAAAAGTAAAAGAGTATAACGTAATCATGCTTGACTCTGATTCAAGATGGGAGGCTAATGTTTACACAAAATCAGCCAGTGCCACTATACCTAAAGAAAGTTTTAAAAGGTACAACGACAAGTGGTACTCGTCAATAGACTCATTCATTCCAACAGTGTCTGGCAATGGAATCAATAGGGCTAAGTCCTCTGATGTTACCCTAAAGACAGCTCCTATTTCAGAGTCAAACGTAAAAACTTACAATAACACAATATTAAAGACTCAGTTCTCAGGACCTAAAAGTTTTGTAAGGGTAGGTGACGAAGCCGAAATTCGTATTCCTATGCCAACAAACTCTGGATTTTTTAAGCTTCCAACACCCGTAGGAAAGAAATCAAAAATCTATGAGTCTTTACAGGGGGAGTCATCTATGTACCCTCTTGGGCATTATGGGGTTCATGGATTGCAGCTTGGAGCATACGTGCACGGGGAAGAGAAAGTAGATAAAACAACTTCAAATCTAATCGTTAGATTTCCATTTCTTTCTATTATAGGTTTTGCTTCTTCGAGCGGCATGTCAGACGTTTCTTCGAGATTGGGATCTATTCAAGACGGAGACACTTTTGTTTTGGATCAAAGTCAAAATGACGTGACGGGCACAAGAATATTTGATTTAATATTTGCTCCATTTTATTCAACAAAATTTGGAATTGGAGCCGAAGATGTTGGGTCTATAAACAGTTTGATTGCAGCGGATGAAGGGGATCCTTTAGACTCCGTAACTGTTATATCTGAACTAGAGTGGGATTTAGATGAAAATGGAAATGTCGGAACTAGTGACCTTCTTGCCCTTCTTGTTGATTTTGGGCTTGACTATGCCACAAGTGACCTTCTTGCTTTTTTGAGCCAGTTTGGTCAAACCGAAGAGGTACAGGAGGGAGGCACAAGCTTTGAAGTCATTAGCGATGTCACAGAGGCTGCCTTTAACAACCTATACAACGGGGAAAGAAAAAACATACACGTAGCCTATCAGCCATCACTAAACACTCAGGAGCTGACTGGAAGGTACCTAAAGGTAGAACTTGTTTCTGACGAGGTAAGCGATGACGCGGAGTTGTTTGAAATAGGTGTTGACTACGACAATAGAGTTAAGTCAATGTCAAGGGCAAGAAAGCCTCAGGCGAGACAAAGAAAAAAGAAGTAAATTTGCAAAAAGAATAACAATGCCAGCATTTATAATAGCAGCAGGGATTACGCTTGGCTCTCAGCTTTGGTCTAACAACAAGAGAAAAAAAGCAGCTGAAGAGGCGGAGAGGTTGCTTCGAGCTCAAGTGAACGCGAGAAATGATCTAATTCAAGGTTACAATAACGACCTGGATGAACTCATGCAAAACTTTGAGGATGGAACTCTTCCTGTAAATAAAGTTATTCCTGAAAAGGGCAAGGTAGGCGGAAGCGCTTACGATGCTCTTGAAACAGCTAAAAGCGATCAAGCGGTAGAAAACATGATTGAGGTGGGAGAAGACAATGTGGCTCAAGCGGCAAACATTTCCGACCCCCGCATCAAGCAAGCCGTTCTCAACAAGGCTCACAAGGAGAATATTAGAAATATTGACAAAGCTCAAAATGATGCTCTTTCCAGGGTTGCTCAGGCAGAACAAAACCTTGGGACAATGGAGACAAAGGTAGAGGGGGATTACGCTTCAGCTAAAAACCAGGCAGAAAGCCAGTATGCTCAGCAGACTCAGTCGTACCTTCTAAATGAGCAAAACAGACTTAACAGCCTTCTAGCTCAGCAAGGCGAGAATGTGTTTGATGCTGAGTATCAAGCAGGAACTATGGTGCCATTTGCACAGGCTCAAAATGCAGCTGATTTTGCAGCTTCTGCGGGGGAGGCTGCGGGGGCTGGATACACCCACTTTGCTGAAGAAGGGTTTAAAATGCCAGAAAAATCTGACATGGATCACTTTGCAAGGTTTCAAGAAATGATGGGAGGCTCTGAAGCTAGTGCCTCTAGAATGGGACTCACCGAAGAGGAATTAGCCTTAGCTGCCGAGAAGTACAAAAAGAAGAGAGGAGACAGGAGGGCTATACGAGATTTTGAAAGAAAAAGTAAAGCCGAGGGTGGCCTAGCAGACGGAGGCTACACCAAGGGAGAGTTTAATCATGGAGACCCCAACAGGCCTGAGACAGGAAACGATCAAGTCCTTCTGGATCAAGAGGACCTAAAAAAAGTTATGGACCAGGGGGGTGTCAATAGTTTTGACGAGCTGATGGAGGTTGTTCCGCCTCAGGTAATAACGACTGGAGGTGAGATAGTAAAAGATCAAGACAATTCGTCTGACGAGGAAGACATGACCGACGCCACAGACATATCCAATCCTCTTAAAATTGAAGACATAGATTTTAAGGACAAAATAACTGCTGAGAAAGCCATGAATGACGTACTTTTAGCAAAAGATGGAAAGAGGCTGTTTGCCAGCAAAGGAAAGAAAAATGCTAAAAAAACTCAGGAAGACGTAAGAAAAGCCGAAATGCTTCTTGCCGCATACAACAGGCTTCTTTTGAGCGAACCACAGTTTCAAGGATAATGCAAAACTATTTAGAAGATTTCCAGCGCCTTTCGGGGCAAATAACTGCTTCGGCTAGGGGCGGAATTAGCAAGGGGTTTGAGATGATGTCTGAGTTTGATAGAGCTCAGGCTTTGAGTGCTCAAAAATCTGCGGCGGCAAGAAGAAAGCAAGAGGGCGATCTGTACAAGAGCTTGTACAAGGATAGAAAAACTATGTTTGCGTGGCAAACAAAAGACATTGATTCTCAATCTAACGCGCTTGTTAGTGCCTGGGAAAATCAATCTATTAGCGACGAAGAGATGATGAGGGAAATTCAGGGGATAAATACCGCCTCTGAGGAATATCATAAGTTTTATGAGGCGGCTATGGGTGACCCAGATGATCCTGGAAACGCTGGTACATACTACGGAAACATCAACGGCATTAAAGAGTGGAGTGGTTCTGGAGTAAACCCTTATGCTGATCAGGACCAAATACCCGTTGGGTTTCAGTCTGGAAAAGAAGGGATTGCGGCTATGTCTAATGATAGGGAAAACAAGCTTCAGCAAATGGGCATGGGGCTAACGGGGTCAGATCAGTGGATAAAAGGATATCACGACGAGTTTGGAGAGTGGCAAATGGTTTTTGGGAATCCTTCTGACGAGACCACCTGGAAGACTATACCAAGAAAGGGCGTGTATGGAAAGCTTCCAACGACGGGGGCTTTTGTTCCTGAGCTTGCACATATAAACCTAAGGACAATGCCCGAAGTGGCTTCACAGTCTCAAGTTAAAAACGTTGTAGGTCAGAGAGAAAATGTTGACGAAGGACTAAACATGTGGTTCAACAATGAGTTGGCCACAAACAAAAAGTTTAAAAGGGAGGTGTGGGGTCAATTTGGAGAAGCATTTTTTGGAGACGACGAAAGCAAACTTAAGCAGTCCAAGGACCGTTGGCTAACTGAAGGTCTAATGGATATACCTTACGACCCATCCACCTACTCTTTGGATTTTTCTGGTATTGACGCTGGTTACGAAGAGATGGTCAATGCCGCCAAGGATGAGTTTTCAAGGAGCTATAAAGATCAAAACAGTAGGGACCTTGAGCCAACAGATTCACAAGCAACATCTGGTGACAACAAGATTATTCCTGTAGAGTTTAACCATGCAGACGCTTTTGAGGATATTTTCCGTCAAACCAATCAGTCAGGTCCAGTAACACCACAGCTTTCAATGTCTATGGACGACTTTGATCAGCTCGAACCTATGGTCGGAACCCCCTCAGGCATTACACTCAATCTTGGGGCGGACAAACTTGTTGGCGCAACAATGGTAAACAGAGGTCCAGAGGGAGATATAGGCAAGCTAGTTGGTCAGTACAAGCAGACAGAAACTGTTGAGGTTCTTGACACATCTAAAATGTCGGAGGAAGAAGCGATTGAGTACAGGGCTCAAGGCAAAGATTGGATGATTCCAATGATGAATAAGACCGTAGATGTCTTTTACTACAAGGTTCTTAATGAAAGCGACACTGAATCGTTCTATAAGGCACTTGGAGTGTCTATGAAAGCACCGCAAGGAGAGGCCCTTGACATGGGTCGTAAATACATGTTGGAGAAGTACGGAATTACATCTTAAATAGATAGAAATGGCATTAGGAGCAGCAGTTCAGGGTCCCTCAAGAGAAGAGTCACTGGTAAACAACGCTATTGACACCTTTCTCAAGGGTGGCTACGGTTGGGATCAGATGCGTAACAGGCTTGATCAAGAGTACCTGCAAGACGTATGGGAGCCTATTTACAACAAAAGAAGGGCTGAAACGGATGCTGGGGCTGGCATTGTTCCCGACCTTACTAAGGATCAAATAGAAGAGGTTGACGCTCAAGCTGTTGAAAACAGATCTGAAATTGATGACTCGTGGCTAGAGGGCAAGCTAGGCGCTAGGCCAAAGGGCGTAGTTACCGACGCAATGCGATGGGCTAACTCAGACCCACAGGCGCCAGTACAGCCTCTTTCTCAGATGAAAGTATCTCCAGGGTCAAAGGGGGAGCTTGGAGAGCCAGAAAGGTACTACGATCCATCCATGGAGCAGTCTTATATGGACAATGCTGAGGGTTGGAACATGATGGTTGAAAGATCTAAGTCCGACTTTGAGGATTATCAGCTATCCTTAAAGCAGGAGAGGAAGTGGGTCAATGAAGCAAACACCCTTTTGACTTCTGAAAATCAAAGACGTCAAGAGGACAAGCTTGACGAACTTTACTACAGGGGCGTTGAGTACGATCAGGGCAATGTAGATCAATACGTAGAGGCTCTTGAAGCGGGTGATTTGTCTCAAGAACAATTTGATGCCGCCTTAAAGTCCATCAATGCTCAACCTCAATCCTTTACATGGAACACCTTTCGTGGAGAAAAAAGGAACAAGGGCAACATGCACATTGGGGACACGGGCTACCTGCAAATTTCGGAGGAGCTTCAGAACTTGACTCCAGAAGAAAAAGAAGCAAGAAGGTCAGAAGATCCTACCTATGTGTCCTTTATGGGCGAAAATCTTTTCGGGTACGATGAAAGCCCCTTAGAGATAATAAACCGATTCAAAAGAAACTTTCCAGGAAAGAGCAATGCTGAGCTGCTAAGCAATCAGAGATACGAGGATTATAGAAAGGCGACTCAGGAATTTGTAAGAAGATCTTCTCAGTATGACACTTTTTACATGAGCTCAAGGCTTAGGGACTACATGCTTGAAAACACATTTGAAGGTCAAGACAAGAGTCAACTTGCTGCAGCCGAGCAACATGTATTTGATCAGTTTGGGATTAAAGTAGATTTGACGTCCGACAATCAGGTGGGTGTTGATAACAAAGGTGTAATCGGAGACCTTTTGGTTACCCAGGGAATTGGAGGGGTTAACACTGGCACAAGTCTTATGGGTAATGTGTCAGCATTTCTAGACTTTTTTACAGACGCATTTGGAATGGATCAGGCTGAGTCTTCTGAAGGAGCTAAAGCCTTTTATAACTTAGCTCAAAACGAACTGCTTCCTGACTTGCGAAATGCAAGAAATCAGTATCTCTTCACCAGAGACCTTTACGAGAAGTTTGGAGAGTCCCCCTTGGCCAGTGCGGACGATATAGCAAATTACGAGATTAGCGCCCTAAACGCCCTTGCTGTTTTGGTGGGTGGCGGAGACTCTTTTGCTAGGCAAGAGTTTATGGAGTCGCAAGAAAGCACCATTCAGAACACTTACAACAGGGCTGTTGGACTGACCCTTACTGGTGGTCGGACACTGTCTGGATTTGGCAAAGGCGTTTTTGGAACAGGAAAGGCCCTTGGGCTTACAGAGGCATCTGCTGGAATTTTTGGTGGAGTTTCTGCATACGGTCAGAAATATTTAGAAATTACTTCCGATCCAAAAATATCTTATCTGTACAACAACTACACCTTAAACGGTGAAACAGAGATGTCTCCCAGCGACGCAAGAAGCATGTTGGTTTCGGCTCAGTTCGACGACCCTTCCTCTACGTATGAGTCTATCGGAATAGACGTAGAGAAGAACAGCTTTAGGATATACGGTCACGCTATTGGAGAAGGACTGGCTGAGGGTGTCCCAGAGGTAGGAATGAACCTTCTTTCCTCTTACTTTTTTAATTTTGGAAATGGCACTATTTCTGAATTGGGCTCAAAAAGGCTTTTGGATCTTGCGGGAGGATATCTTCTTTCTCAAGCCGTAAACATTCCAGAAGAAGGTCTTACTGAGTGGATTACAGGGGTGTCTCAGCGCTACGTTGACGCAGTTGTAAGGGGTGAAGAGCCTAACTGGGGATCCATATTCGAAGAGTCAAAGCATGACTTCCTTATGGGGGCATACATGGCTCCTCTCGGAGGAGCTCAAACTACAGCCATTGGAGCCGTTAGGCAAGAAAAAATGATTGCTGACGGGTTGAAGAACAATCCTCTTTGGATTAAGTCATACAACCTAAATCAGATCTACAGAAACAAAGTAAACAAGCTGAGCGCTGAAGCAAAAGAAATTGCTAACAACAACAAGCAGCTTATGTCTACAGAAATTTCTGAGTCATACAGAGCGTCACTTGAGAGAAGAAATCAGGAGCTATACAACAACCTAAGCAATAAAAACAAAGCTGGAGTAAGAGAAGCGGATGCCCTTTTGACAAATCACGAAAGCACCGCTTTGAGCATACTTGCTGTCAACGGAATGATGCAGAGGGCATCTGCGGAATATGCCGAGGCTGGAAAAATTGAAGACGAGGAAACTAGATCTATGGCTCAGGAGCAGATAAAGTCTAGAATGGAAAGCCTTGCCTCTAGGTTTGAAGAGCTTGAAACCGAGGCTGCAGAACTCCTGAAGACTCCAGTTAAACTTGTTGTTCGGGACGGACAGGGGAATCAGTCAGACGTTGTGATGACATCTAGGCCCCTTAGCCCAAGAGAGGAGTCAGAGTCTTCGGGGCTTACCTCGATGTCAGACGAGGAGACCGCCTCCCTTCAAAATGAATCCGAAAGAGAGGCAAGAGAGTATGATGATGATCTTGATTCACAGATTGAAAAGGAGCGAAGCGCCTTGATCATACTTGGGGCCTCGGCTGACGGGTCTCTTATGACCGAAGGATCTGTTGATGAGTCATTGTATCAAGAGGGTGTTCTTGAGCTAATGAAGGTAATTGCACCAGGGCTTACTCAAAACGCAACAGTTGTGGCTCACGCCAGCAATGAAGATTTTGACAACGACCCTGAGGTCGTATCTGAAATGCAGAGAAGGGGTCTTACCGCATCCCCCAACGCAATGGCTGTCATTGACAATGACGGCAACATTCAAAGAATTATAATTAAGCCTGGAACGTCTCAGGCTCAAGCGATGCACGAACTCGCCCACGGGTCTCTTAGGGAAGTGTTTAACAATGATGAGCACAGAAAAGAGCTTGTGAGGCAACTTATTTCTCTTGGAAACAGAAGGGGGAATAGTCAACTAGGGGCATGGCTTGACGCAACTCTTGTTGAGTACGAACTCACTGCTGAGCAGCTTAACGAGTCAGGCAATCCTGATCTATCTAAGCTTACCGCAGAGCAGGAAGAGGAGCTTGTTGTTGGGTTTCTGACTTCCGTAAGCTCAAACAAATGGGAAGGAACGGGTGGCCTAGACATATCTTTTGAAGGCACTAGGCTTGAGTCACTATCATCATCTTTCTGGCAGGCAGTAGGAAGTGTTTCACCTCTTGCCAAAAAACTGAGAGTTGGAAACAGGGCAGGTCTTGGGCAGGTTGCTTCTAGATTTAAGGCAGCAATGCCTAAAGCTAAAAGGACTTCAGTCAAAGACGTTATTGCTCCAGGGGTGACCGACTCCACTGTAACTAAAGACCAAGAGGCTGCTCCTTTGGTTTCAAAAAAGGGACCATCCACTGCTGGGGAGGTTCTCAAGGCAGCTGAAGACAGTCAAGAGGTAAAAGTTTCTCCAGACGTCCGCTCAGAAGATGTTGGCAAGGGGGTTACCCCAGT
>VMHT01101258.1_pt1 | contig 14363 bp, 25 predicted proteins | sample 4693611 | NCBI WGS metagenome assembly VMHT01 (sample SAMN12280063, study PRJNA550983) | marine metagenome | isolation source: seawater sampled from same location over 5 years 0.02-0.2 micron viral filtrate | place: USA: collected off the coast of southern California halfway between the port... ... | reverse complement strand
GGAACATTGGTAGCAAATGTAGAAGGTAATGTAAGTGGTAATCTAACTACAGATTCAGTAACAATTTCAACAATTCAAACAGGAAGTGAATCCTTTGCAGACAATGATACTTCGTTAATGACTTCTGCAGCAATACAAGATAAAATCACTTCTTATGGCTATGTAACAAGTAGTGGTATATCTTTTGATGGTTCAACTGCTAATGGTGTTCTTACTTTCAAAGATTCAGATGAAGCAACAGTAGAATCAACTCTTACTTTTGATGGAACAGATTTAGCAATAGCAGCAACTGGTAAGATTTACTTAGATGGTGGTGGAGATAGTTTTATTTTTGAAGAAAGTGCTAACAATGTAATGTTTAAAGTTGGCAACAATAATAATTTAAGATTTAATAGCACAGGTGCAATCTTTAATGATGCAGGTGCAAGTTTAGACTTTAGAGTAGAAGGAGATACTGATGACCACTTATTCTTTGTAGATGGTAGTGCAGACAAAGTTGGTATTTCAACCAATTCTCCTGGAGAAAAATTAGATTTAAGAGATGGTAATTTTAGATTAGGTGGATTTAATACTGGAAGTGATTATGGAGTAATATTTACACCTGCTGATGCAGAATCTTATTGGCATATATACAATGATGCAGGTGGACACTTAGCATTTGGTAGAAGTGCAACAATAGGTAGTTTAGAAAAGATGAGAATAGATTCATCAGGTAATGTAGGTATAGGAGTTACAAACCCCTCAAACAAGCTACAAGTAGATGGCAATATATCTACTGATACATTCTTTCAAGTTGATGGAGAATCGTGCTTATTAAGACAATATGTTTCAAGTTGGACTAATGCTACCACTCACGATGTTTTGTATAATGCTTATCAAAGTAATTTAGGTGATTATATATATTTGAAAGCATCAGGTAATGGTACTAATGACCATGGTATGATAGTTGTGGCAGATAGTTATATTTTTATGGGTAGAGATAATCATACTACTGGTGCTTTAGACAATTCAGCAACAGCACCAATAAGTGATGTATATTGTAGAATAGATACAAGTGGTAATGCACTATTTGATGGAGATGTAGTAGCATATTCAACCACTATTGCATCAGACGAAAGATTAAAAGAGAATGTAAAAGATTTACATTATGGATTAAAAGATGTGCTTGACATTAGACCAGTATCATTTGATTGGAAAAAAGATAAAAAAGAAGATATTGGTGTGATAGCACAAGAGATAGAAAAGATTATACCTGAAATAGTAGTAGAGGTAGATACATTAAATAGTGAAGATACTCATAAGACAGTAGACTATGCTAAGCTAACTTCAGTATTAATTAAAGCAATACAAGAACAACAACAACAAATAAACAAATTAGAGGACAAATTAAATGGCTAAAGTAATTGCAGAAAAAGTACAAGAACAAGCACAAGTTGATTCACCTAAAATGGTAGAAATTAAGCATACAAGAACAATGCAAGATGCTTCAGGTAATGATGTAGAAGTAGTTGATTATACTGAAACTATATCAGTAGATGAAGCTATATCACGAACAGAATCAAGAAAATCTGAATTAGAAACACAACTTACTGAATGTGAAGCAGAATTAGCAGACTATATAGCAATAAGAGATGCTGAATAATGATTGGTTATCTTATTAGATTAATTAATCGCATAAAGGGTAAATAATGGCAAGACCAGCAGTAGGAAATACTAATTTCGGAATGTTTGCAATAGGTAGTGCTATTGGTGAAGCAACTGGTGTACAAGAAACATCTAACATATCTTTAAAAGGATTATGTGATGGCACAGGACATACTTTCGCAGCAGATGGTGGTAAAGCATCAACTTTTGACTTGCTTGGTGGAAGTAATAATCCCATAGTATCAACAGCAGGTTCAGTAAACTTGTATGATGATCAATTAGAAGCAGCACCATTTAAAATGAGTGAATGTATAGGTGGGCAACACACATAAAATTTTATTAATAATAACATGAGGGTTATGAAAATGAGTGAAACACAAGAAAGAAAAGTAAATATAAACGATCAAGACTACAATTATGATGAACTATCACAAGAACAGAAAATCTTGGTAGAACACATAGAAAATTGTAGAAAGAGAAAATCATCTTTGGCTTTTGAAATGGATCGTGAGAATGTAGCCGAAGGTGCTTTTGCTAAAATGCTAACAGAATCTTTTGATAAAAAAGAGGAAAAGAAAGTAGAAAAAGATGCCTAAATTAAATGTAGTAGCAGGAATCATTGATAAAGTAGCTGGTCATGTAGACAAGTTTACTTTAGATAAAGAGGAAAAAGCACAATTAATACAAGAAATCAACAAAGCACAAATAGAAGTAAACAAAGTTGAAGCAAACAGCAACAGCTTATTTGTTTCAGGGTGGCGACCTTTTGTGGGTTGGACTTGTGGGGTAGCTTTATGTTATCATTTCGTACTGCAACCATTCTTAACATTTGTATTGTATTCCTTTGGACATCAAATAACCTTACCTACCTTCGATATGGGTACACTTACCACTATATTGATGGGAATGTTGGGTCTTGGGGGGCTAAGGAGTTACGAAAAGGTGAAGAAGTCAGCATGATTACCTTTGAACAAATCATTGACAAGGTGTTAGAGCATGAAGGGGGCTATGTCAATGATCCCTACGATAAAGGTGGTGAAACCAAGTTTGGTATTGCTAAACGATGGTATCCTGATGTAGATATTAAGAACCTTACAAAAAGTGATGCAATTAATATCTATTACAATGAGTATTGGAAACCAAGTAAAGCAGATTTTTTACCAAATGACTTGAAAGCCACCTATTTCGATATGTGTGTGAACATGGGACAAAGACAAGCTGTAAAAATACTACAACAAGCTATCAATAGTAGAAAAATGAACAAGATTGAGGAAGATGGAGTTATCGGAGAGATAACCATAGGTAGTGCAGGGAGAATCTCAAAAAGACGATTACAAGCTTATCGCTGCTTATTCTATGGTAGATTAGTATCCGAAGAACCTGATCAACAACGATTCTATTATGGGTGGTTTAAAAGGGCGACTACTATATGAAAAAAATTAAAAGCACAGGAATCATATTTGGCGATATGCACTTTCCATTACATGATGAGAAGGCATTTAGTTGTGCATTAAAGGTAATTGAAAAAGTAAAACCTGATGTATTTATCAACTTAGGTGATTTTGCAGAAGGGGAGTATGTATCTCATTGGAGATGGTCAAGAAGAAAAAGACCACCATTAGAATATCAACTCCCCTTGATTGATAAAGAAGCAGATGAAGTCAATTATCATTTAGATAGAATTGATAAAGCACTAAAGAAAGTAGGGTGTAAAAAGAAATACTTAGCTATGGGTAACCACGATGCTTGGTATAATGCTTTTGTTGATGAGAACCCTTATTTAGAGCAATACAAACCTGAAAACCTATTTAAGATAGAAGAACGAGGATATGATTGGTATCCCTATGGTGAGTTATTCAAAGTAGAAGGTTCTAAACTCTATGCTTATCATGGTGGGCATTATAGTTCAATTAACCATAGTCGCACTACTGTACAAAATTTAGGGTGTAATGTGATCTATGGGCATACTCACGATTGCCAACGAAGTGTAATGCAACACATTTCAGGCATACATATAGCACAAAGTATGGGGTGCTTGTGTAAGATGAAAAAAGATTTTTTAAAAGGTAGAAAGGTAAACTGGACTCACAATGTAGGGATTGTAGACTTCTTTACAGATGGGTGGTTTAACTTGATTACCTTAGACATACATAATGGAATGACAACTTGGAACAATAAAATAATTAAGGGGGATTAATGGACTTGGCTGAAACGATTAAACGAATGAAAGAACTATCTGCTATGCTACAAGCAAAGACAATATCAGATAGAGAAAAAGAGTTTTACCTACCTGAATTACATCGTTTAATTGAAAGTTTAGAAGTTCCTCAACTAATAGGAGAATTAAGCAATGAGTACATATCTTGAAAAATATTGCACAATAGAAGATATACAACTGGTAGCACCTTTTGTATTTGATTATGACAGGAAACGAACTATCTCTAACTGGGTAAGTCATAGTGGTAGTGGGAATGCAACTATCTACAAAGCAGGTAGTGTTGGGAAATTCACTCAATTATATGCAAACGACATTGAACTAACATCAGTAAGTGATGTAGCAAGTATCGATGCAGATGGCAAATATTACTTTGATGAAGATGCCGATGTAGTGTTTTACAGACCAACAAGCACAAATAATCCCAACTTTGATGAAGCAGTTACTGCTGGTAGGGACAATAAAACACTCTTTGATGAGTTTATTGCAAGAAGTTCCGACTTTGTGAGGTCGTATATTAATAAACCAATATACAAGAACAAAGGTGTAGGAACTGGGGATAGTTTAGGTAGGGACTTTCCTGAAGTCATAGTTAGATCAACTGCTTTGCTATCAGCAAGTTTAGCAATTATGCCTTATGATAGAGAACGAGGTGAGGAGTTGCAAGATATCGCTTACAATCCTATTGAATCAAATGGACTATTAGATTTGATTAGAAAAGGTGTTATTTCATTAGACCAAGACGAAGATGGTAGAGATAAAATCATAAAAGAAGTTTCTATCAATGGAAGTACAACTGGTGCAATAGTAGATACTTTCGGACACCCACAAGTGTCGTTTGATAGAATCAAAGTAATCATCAGTACAGCAGGAACTTTTGCAGCAGGGAGTGCATCAACAGTAAAGTTTAAATCTTTTGTTGGAGATGATACTGGATTAAAAGTTAATCTTGTAGAAGAAGCAAGAGTAATTGATGGTGGATTACAACACATAGGACATGGAGTATATGTACGATTCTCAACTGGTGTATATACACTTGATGATGAATGGGAAGTAGAAGTATCAGGATTAAACCACACTTCAGGTGGTGGATTAGAAACAATACAAATGAAAAGGAGATAAAGATGCCATATCATAAAGGGAAAAAGAAAAAGAAAAAGAAGATGAAAAAAGGCAAGAAGAAATAATGGCTAAAAACTTAAAAGGTATAAGTCTTAAAGGATTAACAGCTACACAAAAAAGGCAAATGAGCAGACATAAGGTTCATCATACCAAAGCACATTTACGAAGTATGGCAGTTGCAATGAGAGCAGGTAAAACATTTAGTCAATCTCATAGTATTGCAATGAGAAAGGTCGGAAAATAGTGGCACACTTAGAACGAAAGAAAAGACTATTAAAGAAGTATGGTTTAAAGGGAGTCAATAAACCTAAGATGACACCAAAACATAAGACTAAAAAAGCGATTGTATTATCACAATCAGGACATAAGCTAAAATTAATTCGCTTTGGATCGCAAGGTATGGGACATAATTATAGTGCTGCAGCAAGAAAATCTTTTAAAGCAAGACATAGAAAGAATATAGCAAGAGGTAAAATGTCTGCAGCATTTTGGGCAGATAAATTTTTATGGAGTAAGGGTGGAAGAAAAAAGAATCCACCTAAATCACAGAAACAGGTATTTGGGAGAAAAAAATAATGTGGGCAATATTTAAAGATGAAAATGAGTACAACGAAAAAGCAATCATTGGATTTATTTCTTTTGCTTTGATGTGTGTATTTGGAATAGTTGATCTAATAATGGGAATCATTGGAATTGAATTGTTGGTAAATGATTACATATACAATTCATTTGTTTGGGTAACCTTAGGATCGTTTGGTATTGCAGGAGCAGAAAAGGTATATAAGAAATAATGCCAAAAAAGAACACAGTTACTTTTGTAAGAAGAAATGGTAAAAAGAAAACAAGGCAAGGCAAAAGTAAACGAACAAAGTATGGTACAAAGATTAGCAAAAAACATTATAAGAAAAGATATAGAGGACAAGGATAATGGGCATAGAGTTTGAAAATATTTATAAAGATAGAATAATTGATACAATCCAAAAGTTGTTAAAACAAAACCTTTCTTCTATTCCTATCATGTTTGATGAACATAGAGGACAAGAAAGTTTTTTAATTGTACCTGAAGCAGATGCTTTTGTTGATTATGCAAGTAATGTACATATAAGAGAATTTACAACAACCATTAACTATCAATTACGAAAAGGTGGAGAGTACACCAAAGAGAATCAATTAAACAGATTAACAATGATAGCAGAAGTTGTCAAAAGACTTTTATTCGATAATAGAAACTATGAAAGTGGTAATATCACAAACTGGTATGGTGGTCAAGTATCAAGTGTAGAATATACACGAGATGAAGAAGATGAAACTATATCCAATGTAATCATCACTTTCCAATGTAACACAAATGAGGTGATTTCATGAAGTACAAACATATAAAAGGACTTCAACTACAAAAACCATCAAATCTTAAAACTGACAATAAAAAGATTAGAGATTTATTAAGTGGCAAAGAAGTTGAGTTAGAAAAAGAAAACTTGGAAGAATTTGAATCTTTAGGTGTTCAAGTTCAACCAGTACAAAAAGAACAACCTAAGAAAAAAGTAAAAAAAGAGGAGAAATAACACATGGCAGTTAGTGGAAAAGTCTATTCTAAAAGTGATTTTAGTATAGGTATTAAAAACAAAAATGCAACTGCGTTTGAAACAGCAGCAGCTAATGATACTGCATACGAGTTACTTCCTGTAATTAATGTATCTGCACCAGTCCTCAATCTTGTTGAAAGTGGTGAGATACGAAGCAACAACGCAGGAATGATTGAACTTGATACAGATCAATTTAGAACAACAAAAGGTGGATTTATCACAATGGACTTTGAAGTTCCAGCAGAACGAGATATGATTGTTCGTATGTTGGCTAATGTTCTTCAAGACCATGGAGAAAGTGGTTCAGATCCATATACTCACACGATTCAAGCAACTTCAGGTGCAGCTTTATCAAGACCTGATTTTACAGGCAGTTCAAGTTCAGGGATACCAAGTCTATTTGACATTGGTTTATATTATCCTGAATCTGCACAAGATAAACTGATTACAAGTGCTGTATTACAAAGTTTAACAATGAACTTTGATATGACTGATGGTAGATGTTTACTAAGTGGAACATTTTATTCAGGTATGACAAGTTCAAGTAAGTTCTTAGTAGAACAAACTTTAAGTGCTAATTCAGCAGCACCAACTCTAATGAGTACATCACCAACACAAATAGAATCTTATTTTGATACTAAGAAACTTGATGTTGATGGAACTTCATTAGCAGATATGGTGATTACTGGAGTATCATTTACATTTGAAAACAATGTAGCAAGAGTTGGTAGAGATTCTAATGGTGATGCAGAAAGCTATGCTTTTGGTATCCCATCAGTAAACATTACTGGAGAGATTTCATTAATGTATGATGCAAACTTTGACTTTGCAAGTGGTGGTAATGTATTACAAGACTTTTTAAGTGGTAATACTGCAACACTAAAACTTCAGCAAGGTGATGGTACAGTTTCAACAGCAGGTGAAATGAACATAGAATGTGAGATATATTCAACAGCAGTAAATCTTGACCCTAATGCAGACACAGGTGCAGTAATTACAATTCCATTTAAAGTAGTACAACCTACTTCAAGTGGTGCAGCATCAGGTACAGCATTTAAGTTTGAGTATGCAGATTCAACCCAAGCAAGTGGTTGGTAAGGAGTAACAAATGAAGGTTAAAATGTTCGATAAAGAATGGGAAATAAAAAATCCTACTTATCAAGAAAAACGAGAACTACAAAAATTAAGAATGATGGCTTTAGATTCTACTGGTAAAGTAGATACCGAAAAGTTTTATGATTGTCTTGAATTTGTAGAAAAGATAAGTGGCTTATCAGAAAGCGATTATGTTGCCAAAGATAAGCCCTTAACAATGGGTGAAATTGATGCCTTGCTTTCAAAATGTCTAACTGAATATTTAGATGTTTCAAAAAAAGGTTAATGGCTTTGTCGTCGTATGTGTGGTTTAGCCACTATGGTTATCCACACTTCGACAAACAGTTTCCTTATAAAAGGCAAAGTCCAATCACTAACAAAGTAAAGACATATAAGGATCAAGAAGATGTATTATTGGAAATTGATAGAGTGTTTGACAAGTTTCAAGATTCTAAATTTTCTATGGGTAGAAACCTATATTTTATATTACCTCTTTTTTGCAATCCAAAATGTCTTTATGAGGATTGGATAGGGGAAACCATTAAAGAATATAAGATGAGTAAAAATCTTAATATTCCAATAGCAAGAAGTTTAAATGAAGCAGATTCATTTATTGTAGATAATTTTTTAATTATAGATAACGAACTAAACTCTATAAAAGAGTATGAGGTAGAAAAGAATGGCAGATAAAAAAATAAGATTATTAGTTCAAGCCGAAGTTAAAAAGGCTGTTCAAGCACTTAACAAAATAGAAAAAGAACAAAAAGATATAAAGAAGCAAAACGATACACTTAAAACAAGCTTTGCTGCTATAGGTGGTGTAATTGCAAGTGCATTTAGTGTTCAAGTAATAACACAATTTCTTAATAGTAGTGTACGACTTGCTTCTCAAACACTATCACTTGAAAGAAGTTTTAGAAATCTTGGACAATCAGTTGGGTTCAATGAAAATACTTTAAGCAAGTTTAGAGAAGCTACAGATGGTACTGTTTCTGATATTGATTTAATGATTCAAGCAAATAATGCTTTATTACTTGGTATTGTTGAAAATGATGATCAATTCGCAGATTTAATTGATTCGGCACAAAGACTTGCTAAAGCAGTAGGGCAAGATGCTTTATTTGGTATTGAGAGTTTAACAACTGGTATTGGTCGTCAATCCAAACTTATGTTAGACAATCTTGGTATTGTGTTGGATACTAATTTAGCTTATCAAAAGTTTGCAGAAGCAAATGGTAAAGCAGTAAAAGATTTAGATGAAAATGAAAGAAAACAAGCATTTGTTCAAGCAGCACTTGAATCAACAAGACAAAAAGTAGCACAACTTGGAGATGAACAATTAGATGTTATTGACGCAACAAACCAATTATCAGTTTCTTTTGAGAATTTACAAGTATCAGTAGGTAAACAACTGCAAGATGAAATTGAAACACTATTTCCTATTCTTAAAGATTTATTAAATATTGCAAATACTAAAATAGAAAAAGATGGATTTTTTGGATCTTTACTTGGTGGATTAGGAGATTTAGGAGTAGGAATAAATACAATTATAGATGTTGCTGAAAATGCAGCACAAAAACAAAAAGAATTAGATAACGAAGTTGCCGAAAACAATAAAAGAAGAAATCAAGAAATAATAGATAGTTTTTTAAATAGAGATAGTTTGATTAGAAATGCTGCATTAGAACATAATATCGCTATGGAAGAATTAGATAATAATGCTTTTCAAGCAAGGCAAACTAATCTTGAAAATGATTTTTTTATACAAGATGCAAACTTTAAAGGTATAAAAGAAAATGTTAAAGAATTAAGAAGATTAGAAGCAGAAGCACATAGAGATAAAATTGAACAAAATCTACAAGCTGCAATCCTACAAGGACAAACATCTAAAGATGCAGCACTATCAGTAATTAAAGCAGAAGTAGCAGAAGCACAAGCAGGATTAATTTCAAGTATTATGAAAGCATTACCATTTCCTATAAATCTTGCAGTAGCAGCAGGAGCAGGTGGAATGATTGGTAAAGTAACTGACCAACTATTTTCATCTTTTGCAACTGGTGGTAGTTTTGTGACCAAAGGTAGAACAACCTTACCTGTTGGAAATGGAGTAGTAGTAGGAGATAATGCAAGTGGTATGGAACGAATTGATGTAACCCCATTACCAAGTCCTACAAGTAGTGGAAACAACATCACAATAAACATATCTGCACCATTAGTAGATGAAACAGTAGTAGATCACATTATACCAGCTATAAGGAGAGCAGAAAAATTAAACTTATGAGCAATGTAACAAAATCAACTGCTTTTGCATACATACCAAAGAAACTATTTGGAATGAAAAAGAAAAGCATAAAACAAAAACTAAAACGAATACCAAAACTTAAATTAAGGAGATATTAAAGTGGAACTTGGCAAAGGAACTAAATTTACATTCAGTATTGAAACACTTATCAGTATTGCTGTAACTATATTTATGGTAGTTGGGTTATGGTTTAATTTACAAGCTGACATAGAGGAAGCTAAACAATTACCTGAACCACCAATTAGTAGAACAGAATATGATCTAAAAGACCAAATGATAAGAAACTCTATTCTAAATACTGAAGAAAAAGTAGAAAAATTAGAAGATAAAGTAGATGACATTAAAGAAGATACACGAAGTATTAATGAAACTTTATTAAACATGAATAATAAATGAGGTTAGAAGATGAACAAATTGTACAAATTACTATGTGGATTGTTTGCATTGGTATTATCATTATCGCAATTACAATCGCAAACAACTAATCTTGATACCTTTCAAGATATTCAGTTAATGAAGAATGAATTTTGTGCTGTAATTGAAATAAATGCTTCTTGGAATTGGGCAAATAGGATACCATTAGAAAGAATAGATAAATGTTATACTGGATATGTTGATTTATCTAATAAGCAAATCGGTGCAGTCATTCAAAAAGAATGGGACATCAAAGTAGTACCTACTATTATCATATTTGAATATGGTGTAGAGGTAAAACGATTTGAAGCAGACCTTTCTATGAAATTTAGAGAAGATGAAATCCTAAATAACATAAGAAGGGAGATTGGTCAATAATGCCTAAGAAAAAAAGAAGTTTTAGAAAAGTAAAGAAAAGCAAGGCAGGAGTACCTTTAAAATATCTTTCAGGTTCTAAAAACAGAAAGAAATCAGAAAAAGAAATAAAGAGAACTGCTAAATTATATAAGGCAGGTAAATTAACTCCTGCTATGTTTGATGCAATAAGTAAGAGGAGAGCAGCAAGTGGCAAGAAAAAGAAAAAAAGGTAGAATCGGTGGAATGTCATCTGTTATTAAGAAGTATGCAAATAGAGGTTTTTCTGCTACTACTTTAAGAAAAGTTTATAAAAGAGGTTTAGGTGCTTATTATTCAAGTGGATCAAGAGCGGGAGTATCTGCCCATCAATGGGCAGCAGGGAGAGTAAGAAGTTTTGTAACAGGTAGAGGTGGTGCAAGAAAAGCTGATGCCGACTTAATAAGAGGGAAAAGAAGAAGAAGATGAGTTTTACAAATACAAACTATCAATCTAAGTTATCACCGACCATGACCGAAAATTGGTTGGTGCAAATATTTAAAAATACAACTTCAAGTGTATCTACAACTGATACTCCTGATTTTAGGTTTAGTTTTTCGGAAACTACATATAATAGTCAAAACTATTATCCTGCGATCCTTAATAAACCAAGTATATCTTATTCACTTGATCTAAAAGGATTTACAACAAAGACTGGATCGGTAACTTTAAATCTTGCTAATATAAACTTAGATGGCACAACTTTATTAGAACTATTAGGAAACGATACTATTAATGGACAAGTTAATATTTTATCTCAAATTGATAATGATAATACTGCTGCTAATGCTTTACAAATATTTAGTGGTAGAGTTAGTAGCTTTGCTTACAGAAACAACACCATAGTATTAAGTCTTGTATCTAATAGACCATTTCAGAATGTATCTATACCACAAGGCAAGACAAGTAATTCAGATAATCCTCAATACAACAATAAGATACAACCTTTAGTATTTGGGGATTATACTGCTAATACCAACTTTGTCAATGGTCAAGATGTCTATGCTTGTCCTTTCTTAAAAAATGATGGTGCTAACTTTATGTACATTATCCCTGAAGGAACAAGTGGTTCTGATAAATTAGAGTTTTATGATAAAGGTATGAAACGATTTGTAGAACTTGTAAACACAGATACAACCATTGCAACAGTAGATAGTGTAAAAGTATTAAAAGTACCAACATTGATGACAAGACAATTCAAGATGTTGCCTGACGATGTAACTGCAACCATAGTTGGAAGTAGTGTAAGTTTAACTGCTGGAAGTTTAGATAATGCTTATAATGGCAATACAGGTAATAGTGTTACTTATGCAAACACAGCAGGGTTTAGTAGTGAATCAAAAGGTGTAGTATTTAAATTACAAATGCCACAAGTAACTGGTAAAATTACTGCGATTACATTAGGGTTATCAGGGACATATAGTCAAACAATTACTGGAAGTCCAAGTGGTACTGATGGAGCATTTTTTAACTTATCAACTGAACTTCAAAGCAATTTTGGTAAAGCAAATTCAACCGATATAGAATTAGTTGGAACTTCATCAAGTGGAGATAAAGTTGATAGAACAAATGTTGCTTTACCAACTTCTACTAATATTGCAAGTATCTTAACTAATAATGCTTTACCTGATGAACTATATTTAAGTTTTAGATTTAATGCAGAAGGTGATGATATTAGTTATAGTGATTTTAATATTATTCTAAGTAATGTCTTTGTGACAATAACTGCAACAAATGACTTAGTAAATGAGCCGATTGCATCACAAGAATTTAATGCAGGAATTGAAAAAGTATATTTAGGTAGAGATGTATTAACTGAAGGATTTACTGCATATTCTTCTGTTGCAACTTTAACTGATCTTGATAACCCTGTAGCAATCCATAGACAATTATTACATAGTATCATTAATGTAGCAGATTCGGATAGTGATGCTAAAATAGAAAATTCAGGATATAAGTCAGTAGCAGAACTAAGAGATTCTACTTTGACCAGTCCAACATCAACCCATTGGAAAACAAGATTAGCTTTACATGAACAAGAAGAATTAGAAAGTATTATGGAACAATTACAATATGAAGGGTGTTTCTTTTTTGAGTTTAGTCCACAAGCACAACAGACTTCAATATCAGGTGTAAATGAATTACGATACTTTACCATAGCAGATAGTGTAACTGCAAATGTAGATTTATCTCAAAATGATATAAGTGGATATGAACTTGGTATAACACCAGTTTCTGATCTTGAAACAAACATTGTAGTAAACTACAAAAAACACCCAGCTGAAAATCAATATCTTAAACAAGATACTTTTACATCTTCTACAAGTGGATCGGTACACAGCACTATATTTGATAATGCTTCACATCAAAAACAGGAAATCAATTTAGACTTTTTGATAGATGCAGTAGATGATGTAGTAGGTTCAAGAAACTCCAGTTGGATTAATTTTAGAAAAAGTTTGTTTGGTGAATATAAAACTACTGTGAATGCAACTTTAGTTAATCCTGAAAAGTATGCGATGTTGCAAGTAGGCGATTTCATAGACTTTGGTGAGATTACATTTTCAGAACTTGGAACACCATTTGATGAAATATCAGATACCTTTGATAGCTTTATTGCTATGCCTACAAGATTATTTAAAGATGCTTGGAGTGGCAAAAAATTCATCATTACAAATTTAAAAAGACAAGTTGGTAAAATTTCAATACAAACAAGGGAAGTATAATGGCAAGTTATTTTATATATGATAGTATTAATATGTACAGAAGTGATAACACAGTAAGTGAAGGACAAATGACAGATAGTGGAACTCCTACTTTTTCTGCATCAGATACTTTGACTACACATGAAAGAGCAAACGACCAAAATATCGGAACTACTATTTCAGGAGTAGCAGATAGAGATGCAATAGAATATGCAGTTGGTAGTAGTGTAACAGCAGATGCTGCAGCAGTTTATTTTACTGGAGATGATGGGGTATCAAGTGGTACTATTATGACTTTCTTTGTAGATACTGATAGAGCAAGTTTACCAAGCAAAGGTACAATATCAGCAGTAAGTGGTGCTGGGTGGGCAGTAGCAGATTTAACAGAAACTACTGGAACAAAATTCTTTACTGAATTTAATGGATCAGTAACCAATGTATCAGAAATCCTAATTGGTAAAAAATTAGCTTTTGAAGTAGAACCTGATGTCAATGTTCAATCATCTATTGATTATGAAAACTCAATCCAAAGAAGTTTAGGTGGAGTTGAGTATGCTTTAAATGTCAATCAAGGACAAGAAGTAATTACTATTAGCTTTCAAAACATTTCAAGCACATTTAAAACAAATCTAATTACTATGCAAGATTTTTTAAAAGGTGAAGCAACTAAATTTTTATACAATGATGGAAGTTCTTTCCATTGGGTAAGATTGGATAAACCAATGACATTTACTGAAATAGCAGATGGAAGATTTAGCACACAAATCGTTTTAAGGCAACAAATCCAATAAATACAAAACTTTTATACTGAAAGGTATATAATCACCCCATAAACAAAAAACCCCCTTATTTTAGGGGGTTCTTTGTAACTAAGAGGTAGTACAATT
>VMHT01094352.1_pt1 | contig 14363 bp, 10 predicted proteins | sample 4693611 | NCBI WGS metagenome assembly VMHT01 (sample SAMN12280063, study PRJNA550983) | marine metagenome | isolation source: seawater sampled from same location over 5 years 0.02-0.2 micron viral filtrate | place: USA: collected off the coast of southern California halfway between the port... ... | reverse complement strand
ACATTTTTGAGTTGTTGAAATATACTGGACACCCTTACCATTATTTGTGGCTGATGAAAAACCATCGTTACTCATCGCAAAAGGGATTATTTCTAGGATGGGTGGCGCTGAGAGAGATTTATTGCGCAGCCTTCCACATTTAACAAAATGGTTTGATGTGTCGGTAACCACTCTATCCTCATGTTATGAGTTGGAAGAAATCTGCAAAAATAACAACATAAAATTATTCAAACCGGAAACACCATGGATTCCAAATTATAGTGCAACATCTCAAGTTTTTGATAAAATACACACATCATCAAAAAAATCCTGGTTAAGCTGCAAAGATCTTATTTCTAATATAGATAATTTCGATTATTTTCACATAATTAGCGGTGATGGCTATCTAAGTATTTTAGAAATACTTCCACCAACAAAAAAATCTCATTTATACTTACTAGAACCACATAGGGGATTTCATGAAGACTCATTACACAGGAATTTAAACGGTAAATTTCAACGCCCGAAGTTTATTACCAATTTGTTACTTTCCAAGGGAAGGAGGAATGATAAAAACATCGTGATAAAATTTTCTCAACAAAGTAATTCAATAATTAGTGGGAACTCATCTTATACAGCACAAAGGATAGAGGAAGTGTATGGTATAAAATGTAATTTCATTCACCCATGTGTCGATAGAGAAGAATACACAGATAACACGAATCAATTTTCTAACCCGTATCTTCAAGCAAAGGAACGAGAATATGTCGTAACAATTGGAACAGCAAATTGGGCGAAAGGTTCAATGGAAACAATATCTATGTTATCTGGCACAAACATATCTCTAATACATGTAGGCGGCGGCAGTAATAATCAAATCAAAACCCTACAAGAGCATGCAACGAATAATAATGTGAAACTTTGGGTCGCCCCAAGACTATCTTCACCAGAATTATCTATTTTAATGAAGGAATCATTGGCAATAGTCAGTATGGCGCACAAAGAACCGTTTGGTTTGACACCAATAGAAGCCTTTTCAATAGGAACCCCAGCAATTTTTGTTGACGAAGGTGGTTTTAGAGATTCAATAATTGATGGCGAATGTGGAAGATTACTACCTAGGTACGACTATCCAAAATGGCATAAAGCACTGGATGAATGTAAGGATGAAAGAACTCGGAAAAGATGGGCAACGGCTGGCAGAAAGAGGATTTTAGAGCTTAAATTATCTCCACCAGAACAAGCAGAGAAAATACACAATTTATTTGTTTAAGCGGGTGGAATAGGTGGTTGAAGGCCATTTTCTAAAGCATTTTTAACAATTTTAACATCACTATCAACCATCATATTTACCAATTCTTCGAAAGATGTTGTTGGCTTCCAACCAAGTTTTTGTGAAGCAAGAGTATAATCACCAACCAACAGATCAACTTCTGCAGGTCTGAAGAATTTTGGATTAGTTTTCACTCTAATTATCCCATCCTTATCAGTAGCGATTGTATCAACACCCTCCCCACTCCAAGTCAAATCAAAACCAACACGGCTGAATGCCATGTTAATCATATCCTGAACGCTATGAATTTCTCCAGTCGCCACTACAAAATCTTCTGGCTCGTCTTGTTGCAACATTCTCCACTGCATCTCAACATAATCTCCAGCAAACCCCCAATCTCGCTTTGCTTTCACATTACCAATTGATAAAAACTCGTCAAGTCCATTCGATATTCTTGCAACAGTCATTGTTACTTTTCTTGTTACAAATTCTAAACCTCTTCTTGGACTTTCGTGATTGAATAATATTCCAGTACAAGCATATAGGCCGTATGATTCACGGTAATTTCTAGTTATTTCATAGGCGAATACTTTAGCACAACCATATGGGCTTCTTGGATAAAACGGAGTTAACTCATTTTGAGGAATTTCTCTCACCTCGCCAAATTGTTCTGAAGACCCAGCTTGGTAGAATTTACAATCAGGTTTTACTAATTTAATCGCCTCAAGACATCGCAAAGCACCAAGACCAGTAACATCTGCAGTCATAGTAGGTGACCTCCAAGATTCGGGGACGAATGACTGAGCACCCAGATTGTAAAATTCATCTGGCTGAATTTCATTTACCGCATTATCAATACTAGATTGATCAGTAAGATCTCCATTTACTAAGTGGAAACTTTCATTCTTCAATAGGTGATTTATCAAACTTCTACCCTGAGTTGGCTGACTAGTTCTTCTAACCAAACCATAGACCTGGTATCCTTTAGAGAGTAATAACTCGGCAAGATATGAACCATCTTGGCCAGTTACTCCTGTTATGATAGCAGTTTTAACATCGCCCATGATGTTGCGAAAACCAAAGTGCATTTGAACTCATTTGTTGAATTGTGTTTACTAAAAACCAAACAACTCGGCAACCCTCTTGATGGCTGCAACAATTAAAACAATCACTAAAATTATCCTAACGTGTTTATCTGAAGCGAACTTAGAACCATATAATGAGCCAACAAATCCACCAATTATTATCGCAATTACGAAAATTGCTAACAAAGAAAAATCAATATTTAATTGGTTTGAAACACCCATTCCAACCAAACCTGAAAGTGAGTTAACAAATATGAATACTGCTGCAGTAGCAGCTGCAGATTTTACTGTAGCCCACCGTTTCAATAAGATTATTGGAGAAAGGAAAATACCTCCCCCCACACCAATTAAACCACTAAAAAATCCTATACCACCGCCCCAAAAGTAAGCTTCAAACTTGGCCGGGCTTCTAATTGATACTTTTTCATTAGGTGAAAAATTAACAATTTTATACGCAGCCCATAACAATGTCAAAGACAATAAAATATCGTATAAATCGGCATCAATATTCAATAGTCCACCAACAAAAGCCATAGGGATACTGGCCACAATAAATGGAATGGTGAGTTTTGGTATGTGAAAACCCGCTTTGTTATAGTGATAAAAAGCAATTGAAGCCACTATTAGGTTCATTATCCAAACATGTTGTTTTAACCAAACATGACTCATCAGCCCATACGAAGATAATGACAATATTGCAAGGTAACCAGAGGCACCACCATGCCCGACACTTGAGTATAATGCTGAAATAATTATCAATCCAGCAAATAACAGATACAATTCATACTGCAGTATTATCCCTATTACCGTCCATAATATCAAAGTAAATTTTGTTTTGGGGAGGATATGGCCAAACCATACCCATACTTTGTTTCATTAACTGAAGCAATCAACTTGTGCCAAAAAACTCAGATTGAACTTGATTCCGAAACAATTCAAATCTCTCAATCAATCAATCGTATAATTTCTAAAGATATTCATTCAAAAGTAAACGATCCTAGTTTTGACAATTCAGCCATGGATGGGTTTGCAGTCATATATTCAGACACATTAAATCCACCAACGCAATTATCAATTATTGGCTCTTCGATGGCAGGATCTACATCTATTCAAAAAATATCATCTGGACAAGCAGTCCGTATTATGACTGGTGCACCAATTCCTAATGGAGCAGATTCGATAATTCCAATTGAGGATTGTACTATTGATGGTAACAAGGTGACTTTGAATAAACCATCAAAACCCCATTTTATTCGTAAATTAGGAGAAAATTTCTCATTAAATCAAACAATTTTCACCCCAGGTGAAATAATGTCACCAGAAAAAATATCATTATGTGCTGCTGCTGGAATATCAAAAATTCCAGTATTCAAAAAACTCAAGATTGCCGTGATATCAACTGGCGATGAACTTAAATCTCTAGATGAAGATTTAGAATATGGGCAAATTTACGAATCAAACTCATACGGGTTATCTGCTTTAATAGAAGTTTATGGCCATGAAGTAACTCGGTTTCCTAATGTTATAGACGATTTAGGCATTCTTCGTGAGACATTGAATGAGGCATCAAAAGACCACGATTGCATAATTACCTCGGGAGGAGTATCTATGGGTGACAAAGACTATGTTAGAATCTTAATGGAACAAGAAGGCGATATAAGATTCTGGAGAGTAAAAATGCGACCGGGATCGCCACCAATATTCGGTACTTGGAACGGCAAACCAATATTCGGGCTGCCTGGAAATCCTGTTAGTAGTCATGTTGTGTTTCGTGCGATTGTTGGAAAATGGTTAACCTCGTTAACCAACTCAAAAGATATTAACACGAAATATACCCATGCAATCTTAGACGAAGATATCAAAACCCAAGAAGGTTTTACAACATTTAGAAGAGTAGAATTATTCAATAAAGATGGTTCTAGATTTGCTCGTCTAAAAGGCCACCAAGGTTCAGGGAATATAGCCGGAGTGGCGATGAGCGATGGATTAACAGTAATCGAACCAGATCAATTGGGCCGTAAAGGCGATGTTTGTAAAATAATTTTATTGTAGTTGATATTATGAAAAAAGCCACCAAAAAAGAAGTTGGGTTACTCGATTACCTAAAACAGATGTTTCCAAACTCATCAACTAATACAATAAGAAAAATGCTTTCACAAGGGCGAGTCGAAGTAAACAAAAAAATTACCCACAAAGCAAAGCATCAATTGTTACCGGGTGACACCGTTGAATTACTCGACAAACCACAAAGAGAGGTTAAAGAACAAACTGAGATTAAATTCAAGAACTATTCTATTGATTTGATATACGAAGACGATCAAATTCTTATTGTCGAGAAACCGGCAAAATTGCTATCAGTAGCAACAGATAGATTAGAGCAAGATACATTACATTCCAAATGTGTAGATTATCTTAAAGATAAAGACGCTAAAGCCTGGGCATACATTGTACACAGACTTGACAAAGAAACATCTGGAGTTATGATGTTAGCAAAAACCAAATCATCCAAGGATTATTTGCAAGAACAATTTTCAAGAAGGGAAGTTTATCGAATTTATCACACGTTAGTAGAGGGTTTAGTAATTGGAGAATCTGGAACCATAACACAATACCTTACAGAAGATAAACACCTAAACATTAAGTCAACATCAAAAACAAATAAATTTGGTAAGCAGGCAATAACTCACTGGGAAACACTTGCTAAATACGAATCAACAACACTTGTTAGAGTTATGATTGAAACAGGAAGACGCCATCAAATCCGCATGGCAATGCAATCAATAGGCCATCCAATAGTTGGAGATTCTTTGCACGGAGCCCAAACCAATCCATTTTCTAGAATATGCTTACATGCAACATCACTGGAATTCCTTCACCCCGAGACTGATGAACCAATGAGGGTCGAAGCCAAACATCCATTTGACAAATTACGATGAAAACCATTAATTCAAATAGAGGACTTATTGAACTCTTGACATCCAATCGTGATTAGGTGAGGTTATGAGCGATAATCAAGAGTGGATAACTGTAAAGGGTGCTAGAACCCACAATCTAAAAAACATCGATGTAAAATTGCCTAGAGGAAAGTTTGTTGTAATTTCTGGCGTTTCCGGTTCTGGTAAGTCTAGTCTTGCTTTTGATACATTATATGCCGAGGGACAGAGAAGATATGTTGAGAGCCTATCCTCATATGCTAGACAATTTATTGGTCAAATGAAAAAGGCTGATTGCGATGGTATTGAAGGACTCTCCCCAGCAATATCAATCGACCAAAAACAAGGTTCTCACAACCCACGTTCTACTGTAGCAACAGTCACAGAAATTCAAGATTATCTAAGATTGCTTTGGGCAAGAATAGGCAAACCCCACTGCCCTACTTGTGGAGTTGAGGTCGCAAGAAGGACGGTTCAAGAGATAGTTGACGATATTCTATGGAATTTAGAAGAGCACACAATAGCTGTTTGGTCACCAGTAATAAGAGCCAGAAAAGGAACCCATCAAGATTTGTTTAGACAATTAGTTGAACAGGGTTTCCTGAATGGTAAGGTAAATGGCCATGATGCAGAATTTGAAAAACCCCCAATCCTAGACAAAAACTTCCGCCATGATATAGACGTTAGAATAGATCGTTTTGTATGCCGCCGTAAGTCTAGACAAAGGCTCACAGAAGCAGTAGAATCGTCTTTAAGATTAGGTGGCGGAGCACTAGCAATTGAAAGTTTGAAAGAACCATCAGAAAATTTATCGCTACCAAATGGTAGTAAATCAAGAGAACATAACGCTGGTGAAATAATCTCGTGGTCTGAAGATTTTGCCTGCCCAGAACATGGAGCGTTCATGCCAGAACTTTCTCCAAGAGTATTTTCCTTCAATTCTCCTTTGGGCGCTTGTGGTAGTTGTCAAGGACTCGGTGTCCAAAGGCAATTCAATACTGAGTTAGTAGTTGACTATGAAATGTCAATCAGTAATGGTTGCGTAAGGCCATGGAAACGCTCCATGTCCCCATCGTGGTATAGGAGGCTGCTTGAACAAGTTGCAGATTACTACAGTATACCAACACATGTACCATTCAAATTGCTATCAGAAGATGAACAAGATATCTTACTGCATGGTTCTGGTTCAACAGTAATAAACTTCCATTTTGAATCAGACAATGGTTCGGTATACAAAATGAATCGTCCATGGGAAGGAATAATACCAAGGCTTGAAAAAACTTACACTGAAACCTCATCTGACAGAACTAGAAATCGCCTAATTAACTGCATGACTGATTTACCATGTTCTGAATGTAATGGTGAGAAACTCAACGCTGCAGCTAGACACGTTACAGTTGGCGGTATTAGATTACCAGAAGTGTCATCTTGTTCCATTCATGATAGTTTAGAACTAGTCATGGCATGGCGCCCAGAAAATGAAAATGGACCACCTGAGATGTACGCAGATCAATTAGAAACTCTGGATGAAAAAAGCCTATTTATTGGGACAGAAATACTGAAAGAAATAGAAAACAGACTCAATTTTCTTAATAGCGTTGGATTGGATTATCTAACCCTAGACCGGAAAGCTAACACTTTATCTGGAGGTGAGAGTCAGAGAATAAGGCTGGCAACACAAATAGGAAGTAGGCTGACTGGTGTTATGTATGTACTCGATGAACCGTCTATAGGGCTACATCAAAGAGATAATTCACGACTTCTCGCAACCCTAAGAGAATTAAGTGATTTAGGCAATACGCTAATTGTCGTAGAACACGATGAGGACACACTAAGGCAAGCAGATTGGTTATGTGACTTAGGTCCCGGTGCAGGATTAGAGGGTGGAGTTGTAGTTGCAAACGGGCCGCCAAAGGAAGTCATGGAAGCCGATGAATCTGTTACCGGTGCTTACTTGAGTGGGCGAAAAAACATCGAACCACCGGTAAAAAGAAAGAAGCCAACTAAAGATAAAATCAAAATTAAAGGCGCTCAGCACAATAATTTACAATCGATTAATGTCGAATTCCCATTGGGTTGCATGACTTCAGTTACAGGAGTTTCTGGGTCTGGGAAATCTTCTCTAGTGTCGGGGATTTTAGCACCTTCTCTGCAAAGAGCACTACACAATGCGGATACTTCACCAGGTAAACATAAGAGTATAGAAGGGATTGAAAAGATTGACAAGACGATAATTATCGACCAATCTCCTATTGGTAGAACGCCACGTTCAAACCCGGCAACATACACTAAAGTATTCGATGAGATTAGAAAATTATTCTCTCAAACCACTCTTTCAAAGGAGCGCGGATATACACCCGGCCATTTCAGTTTCAATGTAAAAGGCGGCAGATGTGAAGCCTGTAGTGGAGCAGGCTCGATAAAATTAGAAATGAACTTCCTCCCAGATGTTTGGATTACTTGTGATATATGTGACGGCAAGCGATATACAAGAGAGTGCCTTGAGGTAACATGGAAAGGCAAAAACATTCATGATGTCTTAGAGATGCCTATCGGTGAGGCAGTAAAATTCTTTGAAAACCATAGGAAAATACATCGTACTCTAGATACGTTAAGAGCAGTTGGTCTTTCCTATGTTCGTCTTGGCCAACCAGCTACAACACTGTCAGGTGGTGAAGCACAGAGAGTCAAATTAGCAAGCGAATTAAGAAGGCCGCCGAACAAACATACGGTTTACATACTTGACGAACCAACTACTGGATTAGCACTTTCAGACGTTCAAATGTTGATTGATGTTTTACTAGAATTAAGGAGTAAAGGACATACTATAATCGTCATCGAACATCACTTAGATGTGGTCAAATGTAGTGATTGGGTCATCGATTTGGGCCCTGAAGGGGGAGACCGTGGCGGGCAACTAATCGCTAAAGGAACGCCAGAGAAAATTGCGGAAAATGAGCATAGTTTTACTGGCCAATATCTCAAGGATATGCTTTGACATTCTTCCGTATTGTTCAAAGAGCGTATTCACCGCCATCAATACGACCCAAGTAGGCGGCCCCAATGCAAATCACTAGAGTTGAAGCAACACCCAAGTCAGGTGAAGGCCTGAGAGATGTAAGAGGCGATGTTGTTCGGCGCAGGATGAAATCCGATCATAACTTAGATTTTAGTGAAGTTAGAAGCATAGTGGGTTTCTTAATTAACTCAGATATCGATTCAACATCAATTTCAGAAAGAGCCGATGATTTGTTTGCCGATCCAATAATAGAATACTCAACAATAAATCAAACATTTCTCCAATCCACTGAGATTTTCGATACAACGCCAGATATTGTCATTTCAGTTGGCTTCAAACCAGGAGTTACCGATAATCCCGGTAAGGCTGCATTAGATGGATTCATGACAATTTTCCCTAATGCAAGTCCAGATTCAGACATATCGACATACATCACTTATGCTTTCTATGGGTTAAATGGTCAAGCAGCACCCGATATCATCGCATCAAAATTGTACAATAATCTAATTGAACGGGCTGTGATTTCTGATAATGAGGCTTGTAATAGTGGCAACTGGCCAATGATCGAGTATCCAGAAAAACCACCACAAGAATTCAAGCAACCAGCGCATATTGATTTAGAGATAAGCGATGATGAATTAATTGAGATTTCTGAAACCGGACTTTTGGCTCTTAACTTAGAGGAAATGAAAACCATTCAATCTCACTATCGTGATGAAGCCATTCAATTATTACGTAAAGAAATCGGCATTGTTGAGAATCAGCCCACAGATGTCGAATTAGAATGCTTAGCCCAAACATGGAGTGAGCACTGCAAACACAAGATTTTCGCATCAAAAATACACCACAAAGACCTAGAAACGGGAGAGGAATCAGTAATCGATTCTATTTTCAAAACCCACATCATGAAACCAACACATGATATGCAGAAAGAAGTTGATTGGTTACTCTCTGTATTCCATGATAATTCAGGGGTTATCGCCTGGGACGACGAATGGAGCGTTTGTATGAAGGCTGAAACCCACAACTCCCCATCAGCATTAGACCCATACGGCGGAGCTATGACTGGTATTGTTGGAGTAAATCGCGACATATTAGGCACAGGCCTTGGGGCAAGACCAATCGCTAATACCGATGTATTCTGTTTCGGACCACCAGATTGGCAAGGAGACATACCAGAGAACTTATTCCATCCATCGAGAGTATTACGTGGAGTTCACTCTGGTGTAAGGGTTGGAGGTAATGAATCTGGCATTCCAACCATAAACGGTGCAATAGTATTTGATGAACGATATCTAGGTAAGCCGTTAGTATATTGTGGCACAGTAGGACTAATGCCAAGAAAACTTCCAGATGGTAGAGAATCTCATATCAAGACCCCAAGTTCTGGCGATGTTGTTTACATGGTTGGGGGAAGAGTCGGTTATGATGGTATACATGGGGCCACCTTTTCATCACTTGAATTAACCGAGGAATCACCTTCTAGTGCCGTACAAATTGGCGACCCAATCACTCAGAAGAAGATGATTGATATGCTATTAGAAGCAAGAGACGCCGGTCTGATTACATGTATCACTGATAATGGTGCAGGTGGACTATCATCATCGATAGGTGAGATGGCTGAATACACTAATGGCTGTAGAATTGACTTGGCTAAAGTACCACTTAAACAACCAGGATTATCACCATGGGAAATTTTGGTTTCTGAGAGCCAAGAGAGAATGACTGTAGCAGTCAAATCTGAAGACTCAGTAGCATTTGAAAGCCTTGCACAATTACATGAAGTTGAGGCTACAGCAGTAGCAGAATTCACTTCAACAGGAATGTTCCATGTTCAGTATGATGAATCTACTGTAGCATATTTACCAATAGAATTCCTTCATGATGGAGTGCCACAACTGCAATTAGAATCGGAATGGAATCCTCCCAAACATGCAACTTTTGTTCCACCAACTAATACTGACCATAATTCAATCCTTATGGATATGTTAGCAAGGCCAAATATTGCTAGTAAGGAAACATGGGTTCGGCAATACGATCACGAAGTTATCGCCCAGACAGCGGTAAAGCCGTTTGTTGGAATTGAAAGGGACGGGCCTGCAGACGCTGGAGTCATAGCCCCTATACACGGCAATCCACGTGGATTGGTGATTTCTTGTGGAATTGCACCAAGGTATTCAGATATTGATGCTGGTGCAATGGCAGCGGCAGCTATTGATGAGGCAGTAAGAAATGCAGTATGTGTTGGCGTAGATGTCAATAAAATCGCAGGCTTGGACAATTTCTGCTGGCCAGACCCAATTCAATCGGAAAAGACACCTGATGGCAAATTCAAACTTGCCCAGTTAGTAAGAGCGAACAGAGAACTCGAGAGAATTTGTCGTGCATACAGATTGCCATGCGTCAGTGGCAAGGACTCGATGAAAAATGATTACGGTAAAGGGGCTAACAAGATATCAATCCCACCAACCTTACTATTCTCACTATTTGGTGATCATCCGGATGTCAGAAATACAGCAACCAGCGATTTCAAATCACCTGGTGATAGAATATACCTTGTTGGAGAATCACTGAATGAACTTGGAGCGTCTGAAGTCTCTTTTATGCTCAAAGAAAACGGCATATGTGATGGTATTGGTGGCACAGTTCCAAATCTTGACAACCCAGAAAAATTATTCAACTCATATATTGCATTAAGTAAGGCAATAAATTCTGGATTGGTAAAGACCGCTCATGATTGTTCTGAAGGAGGCGTTGGAGTTGCTGTTGCTGAGATGTGTATCGGTGGCAGGACCGGCGCTAGCATAGACTTAGATGGCACTGGTGACGAATCTCTGTGGGCAAGATTGTGGGGTGAATCTCTCGGTAGAATAATTATCGCCGTCTCGCCAGAAAATGAAAAACAATTCCTAGACATCATGTCAGGCAATATCACAACTTATCTTGGAGAGGTTACAGAATCAAAACTATTGAATATTTCAGATGGCTATGAACCGTTAATTTCCGCCGAGATTCAACAAATGGTCAACTCTTGGCAAAGCACTCTAGATATGACTGGAGGTGAGATATGATGTACATTCCAAAAGTAGCTGTATTGTTTGGTTTTGGAATAAACTGCGACCACGAAACAGCAGCCGTTTTTGAAATGGTCGGAGGCAAATCTACTAGAGTTCACCTAAACTCATTTATTTCAGGATTAGATGAATTGTCAAATTATGACATACTCGCAGTTCCTGGAGGCTTTTCTTTTGGTGACCATCTAGGAAGTGGCAGACTAATGGGTAACAGGATGCGTTTCTCATTAAGAGACGAATTGAGCAAATTTATTCAAGCGGGCAAGCCGATAATTGGCATATGTAATGGCTTTCAAGTATTGGTAAAAACAGGATTATTACCGGGCCCTGATGGCAGCGAACCCGACTTCATCCAACGTGCTAGTTTAACCTTAAATGATTCAGGAAGATATGAGGATCGCTGGGTTACTTTAGAATTCAATCAAGATAGCAACTGTATATGGACTAAAGGAATGACTAGAATAGATTGTCCGGTTAGACATGGTGAAGGCAAGTATGTTATGCCAGATAAGAAAAGTCTAACCAAACTTTCAGGAAACAATCAAATTGCTGTTAGATATATCGACCCAAATAATAACTCAGCAATCAATCAAGATGACGTTTTACCTTTCCCTCGGTCGCCTAATGGCAGTATGATGAATATTGCAGGAATCTCTGATAGAACGGGATTAGTATTCGGTTTAATGCCCCACCCCGAGGCAATTTACGCGCAATGGCTACATCCTGATTTTACCAGAGGAGCAGCACCAAAAACAGATTCAGAGATAGCCTGGGAAGGCCAAGGCCTTCAAATATTCAGAAATGCTGTAGATTATGTCAAATCGATAAATGATTGATATGACAAATAATACTAGAATTGTGACAATAGATTCACTTAGAGGGCTAGCAGTTCTACTCATGGTTATGGTTCATGCTGCTGCAACATGGAGCCCATATCAATCGGTTCAAACAACATGGTTTGCTTACTTAATTGCCGGATTGGGCGGTCTTGCAGCACCATTATTCGTGACAATTTTTGGCTGGGGGTTGATTAAATCACAATCAATAAAGATTAGTAATTTCATCAAAGCACTAATTCTCCTAATTTTACAAATTATTGTAAATATTTCATCACCTCACTTATATGAAACATTCACACCAGGGATTCTATCATTATTCGCTGTACTAATCCTCATTAAACCACTTATTGTAAAACTATCTTCTAACAAACTTAACCTCACAATGTTCTCACTATCTATAGCTGTAATATACATGATAAACGAATATCTCTTCTATTTACAAGGCGTGAATAATTGGGATAATAGAGTAAACACCGATAACATGTTTACATTTCTTTCCCATTTGATATTGACTGGAACATATCCACTATTTCCATGGATATGTTTTGCAGTGGTTGGTGCATTCCTTGGAAGTTCCATTACGGAGGGGGGGAAAACACTCCCAAGGAATAACACCACCTTTTTACTGATAATTATAGGATTATGTTATTGTCTATTTTCACTGATATTATCAAGCATTAATGGAAGTATATGGGCACATCCAACTAAAGGGGATCACCTCAATTTCTTCCCAGCAAATCTTGGATTTTTAATCGGTTCATTGACAGGGGTATTCATTTTCTGGTTAGTAATTCAAGAATTAAACGTAACAATTTTTCAGCCAGCAGGAAGAATATCCTTGACCATCTATGTTGTTCATTTTATTCCGTTGACCATTATGTCCAATTATGAAAATGAAAATAATTGGACGGTAATGGAAGCGAGCCAGGCAGTGGTAATTTTCTCCACCACCTGGCTCATCTTCGCATTTGTTTGGAACAGGCTTCAATGGCTAACCATTGAAAACCTAATTCGCAAACTATCTATTTCGTAATCACTCTTCAGATGCAGCAAGAGCTTCGGTTGCTTTCTTAGCACCCATCCATGCAACAATACCGAAACCGATCTTGTTAATCATGTCAGCGATGTTGTAAGCAACAGCCATCAACTCTTGGTCACCATCTAGTAAGTCAGCTTCTGGGCTGAACAAGTAACCTAGAGGGTAGATGATCCAACCGACTACGATGAACCATCGTAGTGCGTTTGCAGACCACATCAATTCTGATGAAATCTTACTGTTGTCGACACCTAGACCAGATGACCACGGGGTACCAGTTGCTACGATAATCATAGCCCATCCAACACCACCAAGAACTAGACCAGCTAGTCCGTTCATAGCACCAGATTCACCTAGGTAACCGAAACCGATCATGATTAGAGCACCGGTGAAACATACACCAGTGAATCCCATACCTAGGAACTTAGCATCAGTAATAGCGTCCTTGCCAACTAGGCTAGGGAACTTTAGAGCCATCAATGGAACGGTAATAATCCAGTCCATGTATCTGTACTCAATAGATACAGTTCCGTAGTCAGCGTATACGCCACGCATGTAGTAGTAGTGGAATGCGGCGATACCGACAATAAGTGCGGATATGGTCATTGTTGTTCTGTATTGTGGAGCAACATTGTTTCTTTCAGACATGAAGAAAACAAATGCAGCACCCATTGAGATATAACCGACGAAGAACAAGAAGAACGTAATCAGTTCTAATGTATCGTCGCCCATACCATCATTTAGGAACACAGGCAATCCGTCCTCACCAATTTCTGCCGGAGCAGCAGCGCTTACAGTTGATGCAAGCGCTAGGGTCATGGTGGCAATCAAAAGCAGGCTTGTTGTTTTCGAGAATTTCTCTGTTATCATAGTTCTCAAACTGTCTTTTTTTTGCATTTACTTATAAAAGGGTGTTAAGATTTATAAAACATTTATACGATTTCACTACTTTTCTCCAGTTTGCACTTTCCATAATCTGCTATAAATTCCGTCTTGAGATATTAAGTCATCATGTTCTCCTTGTTCGACAATCTTACCATTATCCATCACCAGTATGGTGTCACAATTACGTATCGTGGATAATCTGTGAGCTATTATTAGAGTGGTTCTATCTTTAGATTTCTT
>VMHT01154565.1_pt1 | contig 14367 bp, 25 predicted proteins | sample 4693611 | NCBI WGS metagenome assembly VMHT01 (sample SAMN12280063, study PRJNA550983) | marine metagenome | isolation source: seawater sampled from same location over 5 years 0.02-0.2 micron viral filtrate | place: USA: collected off the coast of southern California halfway between the port... ... | reverse complement strand
GGTGGTGGTGCTGCTGTGACATATGCTCGTAGGTACTCTTTGATGGCAGCGGCAGGAATTCCAGCAGAAGATTGTGACGCAGAAGGCGCTATGAATCGACAGCCAAGACCAACTAACCGAGGTCAGCGATAATGGATTTCTACGATATAGAGCAAAATACCGACCAATGGTATGAAATGCGTTTGGGTAAATTAACGGCATCGCAATTCGGTACTGTTATGGCTCATGTTAAAAAAGATTTCGGTGACCCAGCTAAAAGATACGCAGTTCAAATAGCACTCGGTCAGATAACTGGCGTTGTCCCGCCAGCTGGTTACCAAAACGAGCACATGATTCGCGGGCATGAGCAAGAGCCTATCGCTAGGGCGCAGTATGAAGTCACATTCGATTGCGAAGTAACTAATGGCGGTTTTTTCTGTAATGAATTTATAGGTGTATCGCCAGATGGCTTGGTTGGCGACAAAGGTGTTATAGAAATAAAATCGGTAATAGCAGCCAAGCATTTCGCAACACTTAAAAGCCAATCTTACGACAAAGGTTACAAGTGGCAGCTAATCGGCAATCTGTTCTATACAGGTTCAGATTGGATAGACTTCGTTAGTTACTGCTCAGAGTTCCCAGTAGGTCGTCAGCTATACACTTACAGAATACACAGGGAAAGTGTAGAGTCAGAAATAGAGCTCATGCAGGAGCGATTTGAGTCCTTTAAAGAGTTGGTTAGCCAAACAAAAGACGAAATCTTGAACGCCACCTATTTCGGTGAGCTTAATGAGAATATCTGATAAATTAAAAATGAGGATAGTTAAGATGCTGCACTTCACCCAGTTAAACTACTCCGAAATTTCACGCTCATTGGGCATACGCAGGGAAGTGGTTTATAAAGTAGCTAAAGAAACAAGGGACGATAAGCCGCTAACCGATGAGGAGCTGGCTTGCACTAGCGTAACGCAGGGATTTATGAATTACTTAGCGAGGAATGACGATGGACGATGAGGAGTGGTTCGAGGTTATTGTTGGCTTAATAATAATCGGTGTTGGTTTTATTTTTATAGTTCAAACTTTACATTAAGGAGAGAAAGATGAAAGACGAAAACGCAGTATATGTTGCACTAGCTATAGGGTTCGCTTCACTAGGGGCTTGGTTCACTCACATTATCCACTGCCTGATACACGCTAAGTATTTGTTATTAGTTGCTGGCGCGTTCATGTTCCCTGTAGGAATTATTCATGGGGTAGGTATTTGGTTCGGAGTCAACTGGTAATGGGTACTAAAGGGATTGATCAACGCCCTTATGATCGAGAAAAATTTAACAATAATTTTGATGCTATTTTCGGAAAGAAAAAAGAAAAGAAAAAGGAAGTAAAAGATGAAAGAACAAAACCCGATAGAGTTGACGATAGTAAAGCCACCTAAAGAGGATTATTACTTTTTAAGGCTGGCTACGGAAAGTAGTCTAACAATGATTGACATAGGCGATGAAGAAGCAGTGTTTGATTTTCATAAAAAAATTGCTGCTTTATCTGAGCAAATTGTTAAAATATGCAAAAGCGAGGTAATACACTAATGGAAAATCCAAGTCAGTACGATCTAATCAAAGATCATTTAGAGTCAGGTAAAACGCTCACAAGGTTAGAAGCATTAACTGAGATGGGAATCTTAAACCCTACGGCAGTTATATCAACACTACGCCAAAGCGGTATTCCTATTGAGACTCGTATGATTAAAGTTAGAAATCGCTGGGACGCTGTTTGTAAAGTAGGGCAGTGGTACATACCTGAACAGGATAAACCTTTATTCAAAAGAAATCGCAGCTAGGCAGCTCTTCCTTGCGCTGCGCTGGTCAGCGTTACCTAGCAACCAGCAAACTTTAACTTAAAATCACTTTCAAATTTGAGAGTTATTTTCCACCTTGAAAAGAGAGATATATTATGCAATACGATGACAACAATAAAGGCGCAATCTGGAACGCAAAAGAAAGAGCTTCTGACAAACACCCACACTTCACTGGTCGGGCAATGGTAGATGGCACTGAGTATTACATTTCAGCATGGAAACGCGACCCAGACGGCAACCCTAAAGCGCCAGTCGTTAAGTTCAGTTTCAAAAAAGTTGATGATGTCAGAGCGCAACCGCAGCAAACAATGCAGCAACCGCAACAAGCTACAGCGCAGCAATACGCTCAAGCTACAGGGAAGCCAGCGCAACCTGCTGCTGATATTGATTTTAATGATGATATACCTTTTTAGGAGATAGGCGATGGTCAGTGCTAGAGCAGTAACAAATGAGCAAGGCAGTATGAGGCAGTCAACAATCACAGCAGACGGCTTGGCTACTGGCACTGATTTTGACCCTTGGCTAACAACGACAACCACATTCACTAGGAAAATGGCTCTGTCAGAAATAAGGGATAATATCAACGGCTCACACAGGTTAGACCAGTTCGGTACGTTAGCTATGTACGCATTTAGGCTGGGATTCGAAGATACTAAAACCTGCGTACTGCAAGATAATAAAGTTAATGTATGCCAAGACTTGTACGTTGGCGAATATGTTTTTAGAAAAATTAAAGGCTTGATGTACAAACGCAAAATCAAAAAAGGCGAGAAATATGGAGCAGATTGTAGTCGTTACCGATAACGCTAGATCGGTAGTAGAGGCAAAAAAGGCGCTATTAGATAAAATTGAACAGGGTGAAAACTTCGGAATAACCTTTAAAGGCTTATCGCAGCGCACACTATCACAGAACGCGCTGCTCCATGTATGGCTTCGGTCTTACGCTTCCCACCTGCTGAGAAAGAAATTAGACCTTGTGTCTGAGCGCGAAGTAGGGTATATGAAAATGACAGCTAAAAGGCGTTGTTACGCTGATACTAGCTGGGGGTGGTTAATCGAGCATCGAAAAGACCTTATCACTAAGGAATCGAGCAAAGGCTTAACCAGTAGTAAGAAGTGGTCAAAGGGTGAATTGTTTAACTTCATGGAGTGGCTACAGGCTTACGCAGCTAATGATGACTTGATACTTGAGTCTAAAGGCGAATATGAGGCACTGAGAAATGAACAACAGTGAGAAGGCAGTTTGTGAGAAGTATAAACATATTGGTGAGGTCAGGTTTTTATTAGCTATGGCTTTTCAGTGTGACAGCCCAACCGAGAAGAAAAAAATCGAGGAGCGGGCAATGATTGAGCTAGATTCTTACATTTACGATAATTACAGGATTTACAAAGTTTAATGCCGAAAAAAACGCTAAGAGCACAAGCACTGGAGACTCTACAGAAGTTAGTAAGGTTAAAGGCGGCAGACGATAACGGATATTGTACTTGTGTATCTTGCGGAGTCGTTAGAAAGTGGAACGATGACATTCAGGGTGGGCATTATATACCTAAAGGCAGTAGTTCGTACTGGGCGCTGCAAGAGGAGAATGTTCACCCTCAGTGTAAAACTTGCAATATATTCGGTATGAAACAGGGCGATGCAGCCCAAACCTACGCACTGTATATGATAGATATGTATGGTCGGGATTTCGTTGACAATATGCACGACAAAAAAAGAGAGTTGCGTAAATACTATGCTGCCGATTATAAAGATATGCTGCGCGACTGGAATGAACAAATAACTGAAAATTTAAAAAGGATTGGGCATGAGTAGCACAGAAAATGTACGGAAATTTAGGGAGCGGCAAAAGGCTAAAGGTTTAGCCGAAGTCAGGGGTATTTACCTACCGAAGAAATATCATGCTACAATCAAAGAATACGCGCAAAAACTAAAGGGGAAATCATGAGTTTGCAGATCGAATATAAGGCTACTTCTAGCCTGATACCTTACGTCAATAATTCAAGAACGCATAGCGAAAAGCAGGTTCAACAAATCGCTGCCAGCATTAAAGAGTTCGGATTTACTAACCCTATACTCGTTGACGAAGATGACGGCATTATAGCGGGGCATGGGCGGCTGATGGCGGCTCAATTGCTAGAGCTTGAAGATGTCCCGACTATGCAGTTATCTGGGCTTACAGAATCGCAGAAGAAGGCTTATGTCATTGCTGATAACAAGATAGCACTGAATTCTGGCTGGGACGATGAGCTTCTGAAGGTGGAAATAGAAACCCTGAAAGAATTTCAGTTCGACACTGACCTTTTAGGTTGGGACGTTTTACCTAATTTCGATGACGATGTTGATTACTCTATACTAGATGCACTCGAAGATAGCGATAGCAGCGCAGATGAGATGAGTAATGATGTTAAAAAAGCTATACAGATAGAGTTCGAGCCGCAAGATTACGAAATAGCGCAGCAAATGATCAAAGATGCGAGGGAGAGTGGTGTTTATATTGGTGGCGCTCTTATTAACGCACTGAGCGCAGAAGCATGATTCCAGTCTACGTCCCTAGCTACAACAGGGCTGAAACGATAAAGACTACGGCATGGCTTGATAAGAGTAATGTCCCTTACAAAGTCCTTCTACATAGCGAGCAGTGTAAAAAAGATTATTTAGCTGCTGGCAGGGTCAAAGAAAAAGACATCATAGTTACTGGTGCGCCTTTCGGGGTGACGAGCCAGAGAAACTGGATAGTTAATAATCTCGCGGTCAAAGGTGAGTGGTATGTGTCCCTAGATGACAATATCAGAGGAATGAAAAGGGTTGTTGATAAGCACTACAACAAGAAAAAGCTCAATGTTGACTCACCAGCAATAAGCCAAGCCGACTTCAGCCAGAGTTTCACAGCAGCAGAATACTTGAAACTGTTAGAGCAGGATATAACTGTAGCGGAAACCATCAAAGCAGAATATATAGGTTACGCAACAGTCGATAATTACTTTTTCAACAGTAAGAAATACAAACCTGTTGGTTATGTAATCAGCAAAGCTTGTGCTGTTAAGTACGCAGGATTGCAATATGACCCTGATTTAGAAGCTATGGAAGATTTCGGCTATTGCGCTTCTCAGTTAGTGAAGAACAACTGCGTATTAATTAATTCTTGGATTAAGCCAGTCGCAGGGCATTACGAAAAAGGCGGTATCGGCACATACGAGCAGAGAGTTCCGCGCAAAATTGTAGATTGCGAATACCTAATGGGTAAATACCCTAATCTTTTCAGGTATAAAGTAAAGAAAGGCTGCCACCCTAAAGCTGAAATACAAATTAGGTTTCACAGCCCCAAGCAGGTAATAGAATGGAAAAAGAAAGAGGGGATTATGAATGATTAAGCTGCAAATGAATAAGGTACAGCATGAAAGAAAGCGAGGCTCAGTTTGCGAATATATCGAGCCTAACGTAAAAGAGTCTTGCTACCTATATGACGGAGATGAGTTAGTAGGCATTTACCTCAAAGAGCTACCTGAGAAGTACGACAGCTTAAAGCAGCTCATGGCGATAGCTAACAAAGAGTTCCTTTCAGACAGAGTTCCAAAAACTGAGCTAGAAAGGTCTGATGTAATGTCAATGCAGAAGAAGTTAGGAATCTCAAGGGCAGAGGCAAAAAAGCTAGGCACTGTACAGCAGAGCACAATCATAGGCTCTATACCTAAAAAGCCACACATGAGAAGGAATTACCACAACCGCAGCAGTGTTCACGCAGTCAAAACCGCAAGCACATTCATTAAAGCCATGCTCAGGGCGACCAGCCGTATTGAGCAGCTTATGCAGGAACTAATGCCTGGGGTATATGAAGCGCACGCAAAAGCGATTAGCCCAGTAGATGAGAAGCACAGATTCGGAAACTTATTCACTAGCAGTATTAGCAACTTCAATATAGCAGCACCTTTTCATCAAGATAGAGCTAATGTAAAGAAAACGCTGAATGCTATATACACTCACAGGCACAACTCTACAGGTGGTTGTTTGTACGTTCCTGATTATGACGCTTGCTTCGAAATGCCAACAGGAAGCTTATTACTGTACCCTGCATGGCGTAATATGCACGCAGTAACACCAATTAAAGCAACACATGAAGGCGGATATCGTAATAGTTTAGTGTTTTACGCATTGTCAGGCTTCATTGAAAAAGAGTAATTATTTTAAATTGTCTAGTATTAAAAAGGTTTCGGTATGCGCGAAAAAATAGAATTGAATTTAGATGCACTGGAAAAGCTATGTAGGCTTAATTGCACCCATGAGGAGATAGCTGCGTATTTTAATGTTAGTGCAAAAACCATACAGCGCAGATATAACGAAGAGCCTGATTTCGCTGAGGCGGTCGATAGAGGTAAGGCGCATGGTAAGTTATCGCTCAGACGGCAGCAGATTAAGCTCGTAGAAGAAGGCAATCCTACAATGGCGATCTGGCTAGGCAAGCAGTTGCTCGGGCAGACTGATAAGCAAGAAATTGACCAGTACAACCATGGGGATAAAATCTCTATTGAGATAGTCAACCCTGACGCAGTTTAATGGCGAAACTGACCCCAACAAGCCCACAGTTTAAATACATAACAACAGACGCTAAGTTCCCCGCTCTGGTTGCAGGCTTCGGTGCTGGCAAGACTGAGGCGGCTGTACTGCGCTGCATTATAGGTAAGTTACGCAACCCTGAAACAAACAGAGGGTTTTATGAGCCAACCTACGATTTGATAAGAATGATTGCATGGCAGAGATTCGAGGAGATTCTAACTGCTATGGAGATTCCTTATGTCCTCAGAAAATCACCAATAAACTGTATTGATTTAGGTCGTTACGGTCAGATTATATTTAGATCAATGGATAACATTAACCGCATCATAGGTTATGAGCACGCAGACGCAGATATTGACGAGCTAGATACTCTTAAATCAGATGACGCAGCAGCCGCATTTAGGGCGATTATGGCGCGTAACAGGCAGGTTAAGCCTAACGGTGAGCCAAATACTATAGGCGTTACAACCACGCCAGAGGGCTTTAAATTTGTCTATAAAACATGGAAAAAAGAGCCGAAGCCTGACTATCAAATAATTCAAGCGCCAACAGATTCCAACCCGCATTTACCGCCCGATTATATTGAAAACCTGAAAGCTATCTACCCGAGCCAGTTACTGCAAGCATATACTCAGGGTGAGTTCGTCAACTTAACGCAGGGCACAGTCTATACTGGCTATGACAGAGAAGGAAACGACAGTAACGAAGAAGTAATCGAAGGTGAATGGCTGTTAGTCGGCATGGATTTTAACGTGACCGCTATGAGTGCAGTTGTTTATGTGCAGAGAGATGACGCATACCACGCAGTTGATGAGTTAGTCCGAATATATGATACGCCAGCTATGATTACGGCGTTGCAACAGCGTTACCCTGAGCACAATATAATTGTTTATCCTGATGCCAGTGGCGGTAGCCGTAAAACTGTAGACGCTTCTATAAGCGATATATCTTTACTGGAGTCGGCTGGCTTTGAGATACGAGCGCACAAGAAAAATCCATTAGTGAAAGACAGGGTTATGGCGGCTAATTCAGCCTTTGAATCTGGCGCTGTTATGGTAAACTCAGCAAAATGTCAAGAGCTTACTGGCAATCTTGAACAGTTAAGTTATGATGCTAATGGCAGCCCCGACAAATCAAGCGGGCTAGACCACTTAATTGATGCGGCAACTTACCCTATTGCGTATGAGTTACCGATAAATAAACCTATAGCGGCTGTGCCGTTTAATTTCGTGATGTGAATAATATGAGCGTAGACCAGCAAAACCCAGAATTCGATAAATACGTTAATGAGTGGACTAGGGTAACTGATTGCTGTGAGGGGCAGCGAGCAGTAAAAGATAAGCGAGCAGAATACCTTAGACCGATGGAAGGTGTAACTACAGAAGATAGCAGATATATTAGCTATATCAATCGCGCTGTATTTGTAAACTTCACAGGTCGAACTAAAGAGGGTTTAACTGGCGCTATATTTAGGTCTGAGCCTGAGATTGAGATACCAGACCAGTTAGAATACTTATCAGAAAATGCCGATGGCGCTGGTGAATCACTAAGCAGCCTAGCTAAAGATGTGTGCGGTGAAGTTATCGGTAAAGGTCGCCACGCTCTATTAGTTGACTTCCCACAGCTAGAACAGGGATTAACTCTTGAGCAGACGCAGCAAATCCAACCACAGGCATCTATTAACCGTTATACAGCAGAGAATTTTATTAACTGGAATGTCTCCGTTGTTGCTGGGCGTAAGATACTAACCCTAGCTGTATTATGCGAGCTATACGATGGCGATGAAGATGAGTTCACTTATGAGCTGAAGAAGCAGTATAGAGTGCTGAGACTGCGAGATGGTGTGTATACTCAACAGCTATACAGGGAAGAAATGCCTTATGGTGAAGAATTCACGCCTAAACGGTCTGACGGTTCTAGCTTTGATTTTATCCCGCTTTATATTATCGGTAGTGAAAATAACGATGCTTCGGTTGATGTACCACCACTTGCGGATATCGCTAACGTCAATATTGCTCATTATCGCAATAGTGCAGACCTTGAAGAAAACTGTTTCATTCATGGTCAATTAACTCTAGGCGTATCTAGCTCTATGAGTATGAGCCAGTTCGCAGAAGCTAACCCTAATGGGATAACTGTAGGCTCAATGGCTGGTCATTTTCTAGGTGAGTCAGGCGGCTTTAGCTCAGTACAGGCTAGTGAAAACCAGTTAGCCGACAAGCTAATGGAGCGCAAGGAAGATCAAATGCGAAAGCTGGGCGCTAGAATGGTAGAGAATACAGGCAATAAAACAGCCACTCAAAGCCGTATAGATGCAACAGGTGAGAGTTCAATTTTATCTACTATTGCTGATAATGTGAGTGACGGTATACAAACCTGCATAGTATGGTGCGGTCAGTTCATGGGTGTAGATGCCGAGGAAGCTACCTACTCACTTAATAAGAAGTTCTTTGACGATGACGCTAATCCACAGTTAATGATGGCGGCTATCCAGTTAAATGACCGAGGCGTAATTGGCAAGTCTGACTTACAAGATATGGCTCGCTCGCAGGGTATCGTGAAGCCTGAGCGCAGTAACGAAGATATAGACGGTGAAGTTGAGGTTGTTGCGCCCATCTAATGGCTAGTGATGACCTAATAAACGCAGCTACACGCCACCAAGTATTCGTACAGAGGTACGCTGGCGGCTTATCTAATGCTTATCTCAAATCGCTAAAGAAAACCTATGCCGAGGTTCTAGCTCGGTTAATGGAAGATGAGCTAACAGATATAGCAGCTGCAAGGCTAACTCAGGTGCGGCTCGATATGGAGCAGCTACTCAATGATGGTTACGATGTAGCTAAAAGCCAATTTATTCTTAATCTTAATGAATTCGCTAATGCCGAGGCTGACTTTTCAGCTCAGTTACTCACTGCTGGTAGCGATGTAGAGTTTAGCGCAGCCTTACCTGCACCGATACAGATACAAACCGCCCTTGCTTTAAAGACATTCACGCCAGATAACGGTAAGACTCTGGTTAATATAGAGGAAGCCTTAACTAATTTCGGTACTAAGAAGGCAGAGCAGGTGCGCCAAGTAGTCAGAGATGGCTTTTTATTGGGTGATACTAACGTACAGATAGCTAGTAAGATAAGCGAAGTTGAGAAAATAACTCGCTCTCAGGCAGATTCACTCGCTAGAACGATGACTAACCACGCTTCAGGCGTTGCTAGGTCAGAGACTTATAAAGCTAACAGTGATGTTTTAGACGGCTACGAATGGGTGGCAGTATTAGATAGTAGCACTACACTCACTTGCTCAGGGCGTGACGGCAAAGTTTATGAGTTATCGGCAGATAGCCCACAACCGCCAGCTCACTTTAACTGTAGATCAACTACCGTACCAGTAGTAGACCCTAGATATGCTTCAAAGAGAAAGGTAGCACCACTACGACCAAGCGAAACAGGCAGAGTAAAGGCGAGCACTTCTTACGGTGACTGGCTCAAGAAACAACCCGCAGCTTTTCAAGATGAATACTTTAGTAAGTTTAAAGACGGTAAGATTAAAGCCGACCTATTCAGAAAGGGTGGTTTAGATATTGGAAGGTTCACTGATGTACGCGGAGCTGAGTACAGTTTAGACCAATTAAAGGCATTAAACCCATTAGCATTTGACGTTATTGATTCTTAGTGGTATATAGAACAGACCGCTATAGGGTAGCGGCATTACTATAACTAGGGGTTATAAATGACTATTCAATATAAGGTGAGTGCAGAGAGTTTCGATTCGTTAGATGATTCACAGAAGGGCTTATATTCGCAGGGCGAAGATGGCTACACTTTGAATGTAGAAGGCGTACCGAAAGAAGATGTAACTGGTTTGAAGCGTAAGATTGACGAATTGCTAACCGAAAAGAAAACGGTACAGCAAAAGGCTCTTGAAGCAGAAGAGCTAGCAAAGATTGAAACGGCTGAAAAGCTAAAGAAGGCAAACGATTATGAGCAGCTATATAACAGCTCTGAATCTGAACGCCAAAAGGCGGCTGATGAGTTAGCAACTTTAAAGGCTAATTTACAGCAGCAGCAGGTAGCAACACAGGCAAGCAAGGTCGCAGGTCAACTGACTAAAGATACCGCTAGAGCTAAGTTGTTATCTGAGCAAATATCCTCTCGTTTATCGTTGGTAGATGGTGAGGTAAGGGTTTTGGACGCTAACGGCAATTTAACCGTTAGTAGTGTTGAAGAATTGACTCAATCAATTAAGACGGAATACCCGTTTCTAGTTGACGGGTCACAAGCTGCTGGGGGTGGCGCAACAGGTGGAAACAGCGGGGCTGGGGATACCAAAACAGTAAGTCGTACAGACTTTGATGCTATGGACGATTACGGTCGTCAAAAGTTTTTTAAAGCTGGCGGCAAAATTATTTAATTATTTTTTTGGAGAACCATTCTAATGGCTAATGTACTAACAAACTTGGCAGCCGATATCTATACTGCCGCAGATACCGTAGGTCGTGAGGCTGTCGGTTTTATTCCTTCTGTAACTATGAACGCAGAAGCAACTCGCGCAGCTAAAGGCGATACTATTCGTGCCGCATTCACTCAAGCTGCTACTGTAAACAACATTTCTGAGCACATGACTATCCCGCAAGGCGATGATCAAACTGTAGATAATGCTGTTATGACTTTAAGCAAGTCACGCGCAGTTCAGATTCCTTACACTGGCGAAGATGTTTTGCACTTACGCAATGGCGCTGGCTATGACACTGTTTACGGTGATCAAATCGCTCAAGCTATGCGTGCTTTGACTAACGAGATGGAAGCTGACCTATTTACTGCTGCTTCTACTGGTGCTCGTTATGCTTCTAGTGCTGTAGGTACTTCACCTTTTGCATTTTCTGCTTCTGCTTCTGGCTTATCTGCCGTAGGCGATGCTCGTAAGCAACTTATCGACAGTGGCTGTCCGATGGACGATGTTTCTCTTGTGTTAAACACTGCACAAGGCGCAGCATTCCGTCAAGTTCCTTCATTGTTGAACGTAAACCAAGCTGGTTCTGATGCTCTACAGCGTCAAGGCGTTTTGCTTGATGTTTATGGCGTAGCTGTTCGTGAGTCTAGCAAGTCTGCTAATCACACTATCGGTGACTTAGCTGGTAGCGTAGTTACTGATGGCGCTGATGCTGTTGGCGCAACTTCAATCGCTGTTGACGGTGGTACTTCTAGTAAGTCTATCTTAGCTGGTGATGTTGTTCAGTTCGGTGGCGCAGGTCAAAAATACGTTGTTGGTACTGGTACTGCTGACGTATCTGGTGGCACAATCGTTCTTAACGGTTCTGGCTTATCAACAGCGGTTGGTGACGGCAGTGCTGTTGCGATTGAAGCGACTCACTCTAAGCAGGTTATGTTCCATCGTTCTGCTATCGAGTTAGCTATGCGTGCTCCTGCTTTACCAAATGGCGGCGACGCTGCTGATGACGCTATCGTTATTCAAGACCCACACTCAGGCATTGTTTTCGAGATTCGTACTTATCGCGGATATCGTAAGTCAATGATTGAAGTAGCGGCTACTTGGGGCGTTAAAGCATGGAAAGGTGATTTCATTCAGCAAATCGTTGCTCCATTAGGCTAGTAGTTTGTAGTGTTTTTGGGCGGCTTACTTGGGTTTCTCTCCCTTTTCCCTTGTAGGTCGTCCATTTTTTTAAGGTGATAAAATGGCATTAACAGTAGAAACAGGACAGCAATCAACGACTGCTAACAGTTATGTTACTGTCGCTGGTTACGATGCTTACCTAAACGCTAGATATATTGGCAGAACAGATATTAGTGACGCTCAGGTGGAAGCATATATCCTTAGAGCGATGGATTATTTTGAACAATTAGAATTTATAGGTATTAAGGCTACGGAGCTGCAAGCGTTACAGTTCCCTAGAGCTTATATCAGTATAGATGGTTATGGAGTAGACAGCGATGAGATACCTAAACAGGTAGTAACCGCAATATACGAAATAGCTTATGGTTTTGAGCAAGGATTCGGAATCAACGACCCTATCGGTAGGGAAGTATCTAAGGAGTCTGTAGGCTCTTTATCAGTAGAGTACAAAGGCTCAAGCGCAGACCGTACTTTGCTCCCTGCGGCTTCTCAGGCGCTTAGAAAGCTAATTAAAAGCCCAGTATCGGTAGTTAGAGTTTAATGGCATACAATTACACGCCATTACAAAAAACGGCAACCGACTTAATAACTAAGTTCGGGCAGGCTGTTACATTTACTAATCGGTCAAACAGCACTTATAACCCTGCTGACGGAACATTCGGTAGCTCAAGCACTAGCACCTATACTGCACAGGTAGTCATGCTTGATAAGCCTATAACCGAAGAAGGCGCGTCAAGTATCACAGGCGTTACTAAGAGCGCATTGCAAGAAGTTGAGCAGGAAGCGTTATGCTCATCTACTACTGAGCCAGCTATAGGTGATGCTGCCGAGATTAATAGCAGAAATTATCGAGTCACTGCTGTTAAGAGAAACCAGCCAGCAGCTACCGTTGTATTTTATGAAATACGGTTAGCTAGTTAAATGAAAAAGGCTCGCTGGGGCGACAGCCAAGTTAAGAAGGGCAGTATAAACGCTGTAATGGATCATCTAGAGAAAAAGATGGACTTACACGCTAGAGGGCTGCTGTTTAGTATCTTTGCCGATACGATTAAAGCAACACCCAGAAAGAGTGGTAGGTTAGCTAATAACTGGTTTACTAGCATAGGCGCAGTAGATACTAGCGTAAGAAGTAAAGGCGGCAACCAGTCGGTTAATAATGTTAGAGAAATGCTCAATAAAAAATTTGAGCTAGGCGATACGGTATACTTCTCAAATAACTTGCCTTATGCAATGGCTATAGAGTTTGGGCATAGCAAGAAGCAAGCGCCACAGGGTATGCTTAGAATATCTGTTAGGAATAATGTATGAGTGTTGATTACGGTCTAATTACAGAAAGCACTACATTAAACGTAGTAGCTGGAGCGCAATCTGATACTCAAAAGAGTTTTAGGAATATACGCATAGCGTTAGAAAGCCAGTTTAATACTGCTGCTGCTCAAGCTAGTATATCTACGAAAGTTTTTGAAAATGTTGAGTTTGACTTAACAAGCCTTTCTAAGAGCACTGCTACCACAGAGCTGCTGAGAGGCACTGTTATACCTGCTGATACTACGATAGCTACACTAGGTGCGACAGGTACAGATTTGAACGAAGGGATATTTCAAATAGATTATTACTGCAAAGTAGGTGTTGGTGGTTATACTGACAAGATCGACACTATTGCAAACCAGTTCCAAAAGAGTACACCGATTAGTGCTGGCGGCACTACGGTGAAAATTAGGAGTGTATCGCTAGGCGTAGGGCGCAGAGTAGATGCTTTTTTTGTCAGAAACATAGACGTATCTTATTTTGCGGTCACACCCGCTAGGAGTTAATAATGGCTTTACCTGCTACGGGTCAAATGCAGACCCTTTCATTCAAAGAAGAATCTACTTATGGCACAAGTGCTGGTGGTGCATTCGCTCTAGTTGAGCACAATTCAAATAGCCTGGCATTGGCGATTAATTTTCTTGAGGAAGCCACCTTGCGCGGTACTCGTGAAGTTAATGAGCTTATCGCTGGTACTCATGCTGTCTCAGGTGAGGTTAGTGCTAACCTTAGCCAACAGGCTTCACATATAACTTTAATTCAAGCTGCTTTACACGATCATACAGCAGCAAATACTAACCAGTTCACTATAGACGGCACTCGTAAGTCTTACAGTTTCGCTAGAGAGTTTAACGATCTTAACGATGGTGACACTAACTCTGTTACTGATGATTGCCAGCTATTCTTAGGTTGTGAAATCAATACTTGCGCGATTAGCGTACCTGCTGACGGTTTCGTTACTGTATCTTATGGCATTGTTGGCTCTACTATGACCAGCCATGATACAAGCCAAGACGGTTCTGCGTCTGCGGTAACTGCTAAAGTC
>VMHT01026111.1_pt1 | contig 14368 bp, 14 predicted proteins | sample 4693611 | NCBI WGS metagenome assembly VMHT01 (sample SAMN12280063, study PRJNA550983) | marine metagenome | isolation source: seawater sampled from same location over 5 years 0.02-0.2 micron viral filtrate | place: USA: collected off the coast of southern California halfway between the port... ... | reverse complement strand
TTACCACTATACATAAAGGGTTCAAGTGCGTGTTTTTTAAGAGTTTCATGTGATAATAGTTCTCCAAAATGATATTTAACTTCTTGTATTGAACCTGAAAAACGTAATGTATCTATATTATCATATTCAGATTCATCATTTGCTGGTATACCCCCAAAATAAGCCATACCTGCTCCTCCTATGTTATTACCTCCATGAAAAGGATCTCCAAACGTTATTTGTCTGTCTGCTTTTGTTTGAGTTATACTTGCTGTATAATAAGATACATGTTTTAACCAATTAGCTTGATATGCCCCAAATGTTATGTCGTTAGTTGCTGCTGTACTTCCTGACACTCCTATATGAATATTCCAAAAATCACCATTAAATATTGGAAAATTTGCAGTTGAAGCTGCTATTGAGTCGTTTATAATTAAATCTATTTTTCCATGTTGAGAAGCGTCATTAGATGCTGATATGTCATTTCCTATATATGTTGTTAATCTTAATGTTGGGTCTTTATCTGCACTACTTCCAGATAAAGTAAATAAATGTTGGTTAGAATCATCAACTAATCTAGTGGGTTTAACTCTAAATTCAATTGTTTTAGCCGAAGCTTGTAATGCGTCTGTCAATGAAGAAGACCAGGCTGTAGATATGAAATGTCCTCCTATTCCTGATTCTCCTTTTAATGCTAATCCGGATTTTTCATAACTAAAAGTTTTATAAGTTCTAGAAGTATCTAAATCTTTTAAAGGACCACTTAAAAGTGTATTTCCTCCATATTCTTTAACATTTAAAATAGTTCGAGGTACACCATAACAATTCATTAATGCATTTAATCCTCTTTCTGTTCCTTTGGTTTTTAGTAAATAAGGAGCATTATTATATAAACGTTTCCAAATTTCTTTTGTTATTTGTCCTTTAGGAATTGAACCTTCATTTGAAGCTGTAACAAATGTTTTTATTCCTCTTTCAACATTATAGAAGGCATTTGTGCCACTTCCTACTATATATTGACCTACTACTAAATTTCCTACTGCGTTGTCTTGTATTCCCTCTCCTAAAATATATTCAATTAAATTTGCATTTTCAAATTGGTCAAAGGTATCTATTCCTAAACTTTTAAGTTGGTAATAAACTAATTCTTTTGAAATACCAAACTTATTATCTAAATTATTTATTTCAGTTAAATGTTTGATATAAAGCCATATATGGTCAAAATGTTGACCTATCATATTTACAAAATCAATATATAAAGTATTATTTGAATTTTCTAATATATGTTCGGGTATTAGTTTAGATAAATTGTGTGGATTTTCTCTATCATATAAAGAAGCTGATAAAAATTGTCCAGAATATTCTGGGGTTATTCCAGGTGCATCTCCTAACCAAGTTTCAACTTGTGAAGATGATACTGAATATAATTTATATGGTGGTAAAGAATTTGATTTTGGCCAAGTATAGGGGTTAGAGTCTTTTGTAAAATATAAAAAATGCTCATAACCATCAAAACCTTTTATGATATCTCTTTTTTTACCTTTTGTATTTTCTATAATATCTAATATAGTATTAGAACTAGAAAGTGGACCTTGAATTAAGTTTGTTTCTTCTATTTTAGAATCATAAAATTCTATGTCTATTATTTTCTTTTTGAAGTTTTTTAAACGTTCTTTAGCACTACTAAAATGAACAAAATTTTCAAAATGGTAAGGTCTATCAAGTTCTTCCATACTTGAAGACACATTTCTTATATAATCATATTGTACATTTAATGTATCGGGATTTTCTAATTTATTTAATAAATGATTATAAGAAGAAGTTACATTATATGTTAATATATCATTATAGGTTTTAAAAGCAGAAGGAATAGAATTCTTTTGCCTAGTATCTATTTGGAAATTAGGACCCATTAATTCTATACTATCATCTATTATCTCCTGTCCTCCTAAATCAATATCTATAGAAATTGGGTCTGTTATTTCTTCAACTACTTTAAATAAGGAATTTCTATCTAAATTTGTAGGTAAAGGATTTAATGTTTTAAGTATTAATTCATATTTTAAAGAATCTGTATTTAATAAAAGATTAATAGCAGGTAATATTACTCCCCCACCAAAATTTAAAGAAAATTCTTTAAAATAAGCAGCACTTTCAATTTCTAGTATAAATGAAGTAACAGAAGTATCAAATAGTTGATTTAAAACATCTGGGGAAATAGATTTTATTTCTCTACGTGAGGTAGAAACTTCTTTTATAGAAAAAGGATATTCAGAAGAATTAAATATTTTATTTTTAAGAGGATAAAATACTAATTTATATTGTCCCGAAATATATCCCCTGTTTGTTAAAATTAACTCTGGATCTACAATTAACATATTTGAACTGTCTATTGTAAAGTCTTGGAAATTTTGTTCTGAGAATATTAATTGATTGGCATTATTAAAAACATGAAGTTCTATATAATCTTCATCTCTACCAAAGTTTTTAGTTATTACTGTTGAAGGTAATTCTATTTGTAAAGTATTAATATATGATTGGCTTGACTTGTCTTCATTCTCATTTCCCTCCATACTCATATTATCATTATTTATATATAAAGATTGTTGGGTGTTCTCATTTTCTCCTGTAGAGGGTTTTTGGGAAGTATTTATGTTATTTGAATTATTGTAAGCCATTATATATCATTTAATAAGGTCCGGTATAAGTATTAATAATAGAAATAGGGTCCGTTATATCTTCAGTTGTTTTTATGGGTTTAGAACTAGGTATACCACTTGTCCCCCCATCTACCTCAATCCAAAAATCATCATCTAATTTTTTTCCTTCTCTTTGTATTTCTTTTATTTGGTTATATAATTCATCAGTTTCTATTTTTCTTTTTTTTCCTGATTGTATTAACCACTTAGCTGAATATCCTTTCATTTTTAAAATAGTACCATTAGGGAAAATAGGATGAAATAATTCTATTGAATCTATATCTTCTTGTATATTGGTTAATTGTTCCTTTAAAGTATCTATTGTTATTTGTTTTGGGTTTATATAATCTACTATATATTCTAAGCTTTTTTTAATAAATAAATCATGGAGTTCAAAAGAAATATCATAAAATTTTTGAGAGTATATATTAAAAAATTCATTAATACTTCTTTTTACTGGTAAAAACTCAGTAAATTCCTCATCTAATAAATCTCTTGCTTTTTTAGATTCATATACCCCTTTTTTTAGTTTTGATTTGATCATTTTATTATTATATTTTTTACCAATTGTAATTAGGTGTAATTAATGATGCATCATAGTTACTACCTCCATTTTTAGGATTAAAAGGGTTATCATCTCCCCTATAATCTGCAAGATATTGGTTTAATTTTACACCTTGTAGTCCTGGATAATATATTGTGGGGTTAGGGTAAGGGTTTCCATCATTATTACCATGAAACCAATCAAAGTGAGCTGTAGAATTTCGTGTATATCCATGAACATCATCCTCTAGATTTTTATTTTGTATGTTTTCAAATTTTCCACTTTCTATATAATAAAACATATTCCAGTATTTACGGACATAATACCCTGTCCATTCACCATACAAATATACTGCAAATTTACCATTTACTTTTAAAATTGGCTGACCATACATCGGAATACCATGATCGCCTCCTGTTACTCTTTCTCTATAATAATTGCAATTAGGATTATTTAGAAGATTTTGCAAAGAAGAATTTTGTCCTAATGCCCCATAACAATTACCAGCCGCATTAGGACCATAACAAAAGCTACTTATCATTTGATGTTCCCCATAACCATGATTAGCATATCGTACAGGTATACTGTCTAAAATACCAACTTGATCAGGGGCTAAATTAACAGAATTATCAATCATACCACTTAATATATGCCACCCATCAAAAATTGGAGAAACATTTCCATCAGCATCCCAATTTGTAGGAGATAATAATTTATATTTTATTCTACTGTATCTTGTCCAATTACCACTTCCATCTCCTATTTTTGATATTCCTGGGAAAAATCTCTGTGTGTCCCCTCCAGAGGTATGTCCCCAATTTTTATATCTTCTTACTTTAGGGAAAAATTTTCCTGAAAAGTCTCCATATATAGTAAGTTTACCAGGCATTTCATGATAAACTGTAGTGTTTTTTGTAGTTTTATTGTAAAATTCAGGAACTGTAGGATCATTAGACATAGATCCATCTGTGCCTTCTATATAATTATCATATAAAGATGCGTCTCTTGATATTGTTATGTTTTTATGTTCTCCTGCTTGGATAATTATAGTTTGATATGCAGGTTGGAGGCCTACTTCTGGATCTTTATCTGTTCTAATCATAAGTTGGCATTTTGCTGTAGTGTCTAAATACCAATATCCTCCTGTCTCTGGATATCCCTCAAGCATGTAATCATATAAATCTGATTCTTTTGGATATTTATAAAATCTTTCTTGTCCTTCACAATAAAGTCTAAGTTTAATTTCATCATATAAATATTCTTGATCTATTCCTAAAAGAGGATTAATGTTAAGATCAGATGCATTTTCTATTTTTTCTCCATTATCTATACTATTTATATCATCAGTTGTAACTAATTTATAATTAGGAGAATCTTTAGTACTTATCATTTGTCCAGAGATAGGATCTATAATTTCTTCTTTAAGGGCTAGTCTTAATACTCTTAACCAAAACCCTCGATAAGGACCTGTTATTTCTCTTTTAAATCCTTGTTGCATAAACCATATTTTTGCTGTGTCGGGGTTTATAACTTCATTTGTAGATAAATTTCCTACTTGTAAAAAAGAACCATTTGGAAATATTGGGTGTTCTTGTATAGGGGGAGGAAAAGATTTTTCAAAAAATTCTTCATTTTTTTCAAGTAAATCATGTTCTAATGAAACAATAGTTGCTTCTAAATCCTCATTTATCCAAGGTTGACGATAGTCTAAACTTTCAACTATTATAGATTCGTGAGATTTTTTTCCCCTTTTAGGAATTTGATAAAATAAATCATTATATATATTTTTTATTTTGTCATTATCAAATTTTTCTTCAGATAATGCTATTTCATTAAAAGTACCTTCATTTAATTTTTTAGCAGTTTCATTACTTATTATTTCTTTTTTTAAAGGAAATTTTTTTTCTGCCATTATCTTACAACTTTAAAATAATATTTATCGTCATAAATAGTTGTACCATCAAGATTTATATGTTTTAATAATATACGATAATATCTTTCTGGTTGTAATCCACTCATATATAAATTAAAATAAGGACTTATTTCATCTGCGCTTATTTTTGTGAAATCATCATGAAAAGGGATAACTTCTCTTTCTGTATGAGCGTCTCTTATGCTATAGTTTGCGTTAGATTTGAAATATCCTACATTTAAATAATTTGAAGTAGTAGAAAATTCTCTTGTTGGGTATTTATCTCTTATATTAATTCTAAATTTAACTATTTCATTTTGGTTATATTCTTTTTTATTACCAAAAAGAGAAACGTGTAATTCACCACTTGTTTTAATTTGATTACTTGCAAATAGGTTTGAAAGATATGATTGATCATCCCATTTAAAACATAATTTAGGAGGATAAATTGTATGAGTATTTGATGAAAAATATTGGATTTCACCAAAACTACTATTTACATCTGATTCAACACTATTTAATGTTTTAAGTAAAAAACCATAATTGTTAATTCCTTCTGGGTATGATTGTCCTACACTTAAACTTGCACTCCATCTATGTATAACTTCTTTTACATCTATATTTGTGTCTAAACTGTCTCCTTCTAAAAATTGTTGAGTGCCATAAAAATTACTCCCTGTATACCATGTTCCCCCTCCTTGTGTTAATAATGAAGAGCTTATTGATCCTGTACCATATCCGTGGGCAGTTGCTGCTGATCCAAACCAATTAGTAGTAGTTCCACTTCCTGTCCAGTGTGTTGCTGTTGTTGAGTTATCTCTGTGTTCCCAAGATACCCCATTAGATTCTAAAGGTAAATTTAAATATTTACCTGTTCCTTGATCCCAAGATTGAGATATAGCATAAGCTGCAATGATATGATTTGATGTTATATTTTTTGTGTCTGCAGTTGATAATTGTAAGTTAACTGATGATACATCAATTGATGATGTAAATACATCATCCCCCATTATAGATATTGCTTTTTTAATATCATCATTTTTAAATTTAATTAAAATTCTTGATGGGTGATGATATTGATCAGTAGATCCTGGTTCTTTTACTAATTCAAGAAGTTCATCACCTCCTGTATTCATGTTTTTACGATCAGGATGACTGTATATTGTTGTATCTGTTTCTGGGAAAATAAAATAATATGCCATTTTAGTATGTTATTACACGTCCGTTAATATCTGTGTTTGGGGATTTTAATTCAAAAATACTTGGATCCATTGATGGGTAAATTACCCCATCTCTTGTTGCTTTAGTAAAACCATATTTGTATTGAGAATAACCTTGAGCTGTTCCACTTATGTTAGTAAAATTAAGATTTGTTATTGTTTGTACTCCATCTACTCCTCCTATTAAATTCATTACTTCAGAAATAATTATAGGTTGGTTTATTTGCCACTTACTTATATCAAAATAGTTTTGTATTTCAGAAATACATTGTAATAATACTGTTTGGTTATTATAATTTTTAAATGTTGAAATTTCAAACTCTACTTGAAAATTAATTACAAATGCATTTTTTATATTAATAGCGTCTGTTAACATTCTATATTGTTCTAAATAAGTAGATAAATTTGTTTTAGTAGCATCATTTAAATTTTCTAATTTTCCTAAAGAATCATATCCTAAAGTATATAAATTTAAAGCTAATGGATTTGGTATACGATTGGGTTCTGTTGTTAAGGGAGATGTTTGGTCATCTTGTGTTATAAAAGCTTTAGCTACTCTACCTAATTGAGGAGGCATAGATAAAGTTCTAACTAAATAATCATCTTTAGTTACTGTTCTTTGTTGAGCACTAAAATGTGCAATTGTATTCATTCTAATTTCCTCTAAAGATTCTCCTGCTCCACCCCCACTTGCTGCTTTTACATTTGTACTTGTTAAAGAATTTTTTGCAAAACTCATCATAGCTAAATTTTGGTTGGGTTTGTTAGTAATAGATAATGTTCCCTTTTGTGTTATTGTATTTGATTTTACATTTGATTGTAATCCTCCTCCTACAATATAATTAACTTTTAGTGTTGTGTTTGAAGGGGCTTCTCCATAGGCTCTAGTGTATAAAAAGTTTGAAGGATCATAAGCTACATCTAGTTTTGTTCTTCCGTCTTTAATTCCCAAACCTATATTATCTGGGTTGGGTATAATTTGTTCGTCTGTTTTATCGCTTATACCTGCGCCAAACTGGATATCTATACTTTGGTCTGTTTTTATTCTAGTTATAAAACGTTTTTGTGTTCTTTTTAATTTTAAAAGATAAGGTGTTTGATTATTATATTGTTGTAAGGCAGGATCATTAGTTCCTAAATTTTGTACTTCTTCAAATATAGTATCTTGGGCCATATAAGGAACTTCAGTCCAACTATTACCATCTGAATCTGTTATTGATTCTATAGAAATAATATTTGAATCAAATAAATTAATTGTTTTGAATTTTTCTGCTGGTCCTATTGTAAATGATTGGGTTCTTCCTTCTCCAGAAATTGCAGGGACTGTTTTTTTAAGTAAATAATATTCTGGATTATTTAATGCATCATATTGATATATACTTACTTCTGTGGGTTCAAAACTAGATGAATAACCAAATCTTGCATCTTTAGTAGTATAAAAAGAAGAACCCTCTGTAGATATAAATACTGAGTTTTGATTAATATTTAAAGCAAAATTATAATCAGGTTCATATTTACTTGGATCAGTAGATGGTTTTGAAGGTACTAATTGTGTTAAATCTAAATTTACACTTGAAGCTGCTGTTGTTTTGGGTCTATATCCCATAGAATGGGCTAAATTATATAAATTTTCTCTGTCTTGGGCTGTTGATAGAAAAGATTCTCTTAATTGTGTGTCTGTGTAAAATGATAAAACATCCCCCACATAGGCTGCCATTTCTAAAAACATCATTCCCGGATTACCTTCACTAAAATCATTAAAGTTATTAGGAAAATATATTTTTGTAAAATCTATTAGTTGACTTTTAAAGTTATTATAATCTTTACTTAGATATTTAACCTCTTTATCTTGATTTTTATTTGATACTTTTGAGTATGCCATTAGTTGTTAAAATTTAATTGTATTGATTCTTCACTATTATCTAAAAGATATATATATGTTAAACTTATAAATAATGTATGTTCATCTTCTGAGATATTTGTTGTTACTCCTTCTAATTTTATTTCAGTGATAAATTTATTTATTTGGTCTTGTATTTGTAATTTTAGAGTTATTAAATCTATATCTTGTTCAAAAAGAAGATTTTTTATCCCAACACCAAAATTGGGTTCATTTATTCTTTCTCCGGGATAAGTTAATAAAAGATTTAATAAATTAGCTTTTATTTGTTCTTTAACCGTTTGAGTTCCTGAAAACATATTATCTTCATCCAAAGGAAAAGCAACCCCTATCTTAATATTTTTATTAAGATCTAAGGGATTTATTCTTCTGGTTTGACGTAATATAGGCATTTACTAATTTCCTTTTTTCTTATTAATAGCTTTCATTAAATCACTATAATCTCTAGTTACTGCTTTTGCTACTGGATCAGGCATATTTACTGTTTCTAATACACTAGGTGCCATAGCTGTTTGTGTATTAGTATCTCCTTGTGCTGTTTCGTTTAATAAATCATTTAATGCCCCATTAGATGTGAAATTTTTAATAGAATGTTGTTTTATAGGTTCATTACCCATAATTTGATCTCTTAATGATTGTTTTGTTGTCTCAGGAATTTCAGTTTGTTTTTTAGTGTGTTCTATTATTGTTGGTTTAAGTTCACTACGTAAATCTTCTTTAAGTGATTTAATTTCTCTGCGTAGAGAATAATCAATTTCTTCTCTAACTACTTTTCTGATTAAGTTTTCGAATGTTTTTGCTTTCATTGTTTTTTGTGTTTATTATAAATATAAATTTTATTTGTTTTCTATATGTAATCACCTGTTAGAGGATCATAATTTACTACTTTAATCTGAGTGTTTACTTCTCTTTGGAATTGTGCACCAAGAGTATATACTCTTCTTAAAGCTTTATGATCTCCTTGAGCAATTAAGTTTTCTAACATATTACCATAAAGTTCATTAATTAAAGCAGTAATTTCCTCTAAAGTTGGGTGAACTATAGGAATTGGAGGATCTGTAGTATTCCCCGTCCCATCATCAACTGGGTAATTTGCTAAATTATATGCATTACATTTGTCTATAAAATCAAGTTCTAAATATATTATAAAAGCTTTTAATCTTTGTATTTCCCCTAGTATATATTCTAATTTATTTGTTATAGGGGTTATTCTATCATATACTTGATCCGCCATAGAGATATATTTATCTAATACTTTAGGTAGGGCCCTAAATAAATTTACATATTCTTTTATTTTTACTTTAGCTAAATTAACACCATTATTTGTATTAGCAATTACTGCTCCATTAGCAGAAGGTCCTGATGATGCTGATAAAATAGCAGGTGCTGCCATTATAACATAATTTAATATTTTTGTTAGATGTTGTAATGGATCTGTTATTGTTTTTATTCCATCTATTGGGTTGGGGGTACCTTCAGGTAATTCTACTTTAGATGAAATTTTTCCTATTTTTTGTTTTAAAATATCAAATACATCTAATCCCTTCATAATTACTTCTTCCGTATCATTTAAAGTTTTTGTAAGTTTATCTGCTATTTCTTTAAATTTATCTTTACCCTCTAAACTACAAGAAGCTTCGTTTATTTCTGCCGTTAACATTTTTATAATATATTCAGGAGAAAGAAGTTTGTCTTTAAGTTCTGTTACTCTTTTTTTTCCTTCTTCTATAACTTTTTGTTTAACGTCAGCTATTATTCTGCTTATATCGTTATTTATTTTATTTCTTATAGCCTTTGTAGACATATTATATTAATTTTGTAGTTCGACTCATCATATCATCTATATTTTTTCGTATATTTTCAATATCTTGATATCTTGATTCTAAACAATCAAAATTATCAGCATTCATCCCCGTAGCTGTTCCAGGTTCTGTAACAATATAAGATATACTTCCTACCATATCTAATACTAATTGTTGTAGAAACTCTAATATTTGTTCTAATATCTTTTTTAATTCATGCCCTAATACTGCTGGTTCTATTGGTAGTTCTCCTGTTGTTAGTGATCTTAATCCTAAATATATGTTAGGGGCGTTTACTATAAATTTAGTATCTTCTGAATTATCAGTGTCAAAATGAAAATTTCCCATAGCTGAAAATCCTATAGATTTATCTGAATATAAAAGTATATGATCTTTTTTAGCATTAAATACTAATCTATCAGAATCTATTATTACTTGGTTTCCTTGATATGTGTTGGGTGATTCAGGTATAAATGTCATTTTATTATATTATTGCTTGATTTGCTAATTCTATTTTATGAGTAAACTTATTTAAAAAAAATGTATTTTCATCTCTATAAGCTTTATGTACTTTAGGATTTGTTGATGATACAGAGTTTACTTTTCCATTATTCCCCTTTATATAAGAAATATGAACCCAAGAAAAATTTGATGATAAAGAAGAATATACTCCTCTTTCGGGGTATTCCCATATTAATTGGTGGTATTGAGGTATGTATGTTTTACACCAATTAAATAAATATGATGAAGCTGTATTATTATTTAAAGCTATATCTGCTGCATATCCATATACATGTTGGCTATTTTCTACTCCTCCCATTAATTTATTTAATTCTTTAGTTCTGTAAGTTGAAATTAAAACTAAATCATCTCCAAATTTTTCAATTAATGGGTTTATACAATATTTAAATAATCTATGTAAATTAAGAATTATATTACCTTGAGATAAATTAGGTTCATCATTTGAAATAAAATCAGATCCTGGAAGGTTTAATATATTATTTTTTATTGCCGTAGGGGAAAAAATACATTGTTTAAAATTATAAAAATTAGACATAATAAAATATTAATTACCACTATAATCTGTGGGGCTACCCATTTCTATATCAAAATTAGAAATTGTTTGTGAAAATAACATTTTTTTATAATTATCCTTTAAATCTTGATCTTTTAATATCATTTGATTATCTACTTCTTCATTTTGTTTAATACCCTTTGGTTCTGTTTGAGATATATCATAGTATGCTACTTCTGATGAATTTATTCCTTTTAAACTAACTAAATCTTGAATACCTTTAGGGGGTATTCTAGAAGGAGAAGTAAAAATAATATCTTCTTTAGTAGTATTATATAATTTTTTATCTGATATGTTTAATTCTCTTTTACTCATAATTATATTTTCATTGAACCATCTTCATTAAATACTATTCCTAATAACATATGTTTATAAGAAGCTTCATGAAATTTAAAACCTATTCCTGCTTTTTTAAAATTAGTTATTTGTTGGTCTGAACATAAATAAATACTTGAATCATCCCCATTTATATCCTCTAATATATGTTCATACCTTTCACCTTGTTCTAAAGGGTTTTTTGTTTGACCATTACTAATAATAGTAATAGGTTTTCCTATTTCTCCCACATTACTCCAATTATTAGATACATGAGAACCTCCTTTATCAGGATTAGTATTTACCGTAGATCCAAATCTTATTGATTGACCATATCTACCTTCAAACATTATATCTCCCAAATAAGGTTGCATAGGCCTTATACTATCTATTTCTTTAAAATAATCTAAACTTGTTTCTGTTCCTGCTTCTAATTCTTCAGGATTAAGCTCATTAAAATAAGCATTATGGTTAGGTGAACCAAAAACATTAATAGGTGGTAAATAATAACCTATAGATTTTCCTATATCATTATAACCATCTCCATCAGGTCCTCCCAACACATATACTATTTCATTAACTGTTGGGTATTGAGAAATATTATTAAATAAAGGCCTAGCTTGGTTTAGTTGTTGGGTTGATAATGGTTTGTCTTCATCTAAATTATTATATCTAATATTACCAATAACATTAGATGATCCCGACATTATTACTTCTTGAACTCTTACTGCTTTTACATTACTAAACATATAATTATTCTATTTGTTTGGGTTTTTCTACTGTTTTTGATATTTCTTCAGCAACCTCCATTAATTGATCCATTTCTTCAGAAGATAATAGACCACCATCTCCTGTGTTAGCTCCCCCAGTGGTTAAACGTTGTACTATTGAAGCCATTTTAATTAAATGGTCATCATTTTTTACGCTTATCTCCATATATTCTTTGATTAATGGTACTACCACAGTAGCATCGCCTAAAGATGTGATTAAGGGACGTAATTCGGCAATCATCGAAGCAATTTGCGTTGCTTTTTTCTTTTGATTACCATGGATTTCTTTTAATAGATCTCCAAAAGATTTATCGTCAAATATTACTTGTTTTAATGAATCCATATTGTTTTGTTATAAATATGGAATTTTTAGACTTTTACATATCCTGTTTCTATATACTCATTATAAAGTTTTTTATAATGTTTTTTAAGTATTTTAGTTACTTTAGTAATAACTGGAGTTTCTACCTCTGTCATTTCTCTAATATAAATGTAAAGGGCTTTTTTATTAAATATTTCTAAATTTTCTCTACGTTTAAAAAGTACATTAATAGCATCACATACTTTTCTATCTTTATCTTTTTTAAACATTGTAAACATATGTTTATCAATATATTCTGTAAGGTAATCTATAAAATCTTTTATGTCTTGTTTACGTTCATCTCTTCCTAATTGGTGTATTACTCCTTCATCTTCATCAGCTGCTAATGGATCTACCTTTTGTTTTTTCTTTTGATAATTAGCATTATTATATAATATTAAATAATTTTTTCCTACAATTGAAAAATAACTAAATGCCTTACTACCTCTTTCTGGTTTAAAATAATCTAATTTTTCTAAAAGAAAACAAATTACTTCATGTTTTAAATCTTCTAGATCATCTACTTCTGTATAATAGAATTTGAAGGTGTGTATTAAATTTTCAGCTAGTTTGTAAAAAGGATAATGTATTCTTGATGCAAATATATTGTCTCTTTCTTCTTGATTTGATGATGCTAAATATTCTTTTATAGCTGCGTCTGTGTCTTTTGTAAAATATTGTTTTTTAGTTACCTTTCTACCTCTTTTATTTTTAGAAACTTGGGAAGAACCTATAATAAAACTAGTCTTATTATTTATAGGAGGGGTAGGGGCATACTTAAGTTTGTTTGACATGTGGTTTTTACTAAGTTTTTATTTAAGAGTAAACTCGTTTAGAGCTTCTTGTATTTTTTCTACTTCTTTAAAGAAAAATCCAATTTCATCATCCGAATGAAATGAACCTTTTTGGTCTAATTGTTTTAATCTTAAATCACAAGCTACTATTGCTTCACTTTGTTTAGTAATAAAATCTTCTAATCTTTCAGTTTGTTTTATTAAATTTCTAATAACAAAAAAAGCAGTTGTTATTACTAGTGTTAATATTACGCTTAATATAATTTCCATAATTAATCTTTAAAAAATGAATCTATAACATCTAATGTTGCTGATGCTAATTTTGGATTGTTTGCTGTGTTTACTTTTTTAGCTGCTCTAAGTGTTTTATCACCTTTAGTAGCGTTTGCTGGTTTAGACGTAGACTTTGGATTAGCTGAATTATTCCACAACTCAAATTCAATTTGAGCAGCCATATGATCTGCTTGATGCATTAATAATGGTAAGTGGGTTCTTAATCTTGTTTCCTTTTGACCAGACATAAAATAAAACTTATTTGACTCATCATATAAACCATCATGAATTTTAATTGTGATAAACTCGTTTTGAGTTACTTTACAACCAATTTCCTGTAGGATAAATAATGAACGTTCTGGAACTTTCATTGCAGGAATGTCAGTGTTAAACTTATACATTTGACCCAATTTATCCATATGCCATTGTGAATCGTTTGGTTGATAATACTCGCCTTCTTGTTGGCCCATCTTACCTAAATCATGGAATAACGCTGCGAAATGCATTTCTTCGACAGTATATGTAGATATATCACCTCCCATTGCTTTCCACGTTTTATATAAGTTATTTGCACAATCATATACACGTAAAACATGGTCAGTATAACCACCTGCAAATGCTGAATGGTGCCAATTTTTACTTGAGGCAGGCATCATCATCATTCTTTCTTTGTACTTATCTAAAAATGGTAATAGTATGTCTGTTCTTTCTTTTGAAAAACATG
>VMHT01039228.1_pt1 | contig 14369 bp, 18 predicted proteins | sample 4693611 | NCBI WGS metagenome assembly VMHT01 (sample SAMN12280063, study PRJNA550983) | marine metagenome | isolation source: seawater sampled from same location over 5 years 0.02-0.2 micron viral filtrate | place: USA: collected off the coast of southern California halfway between the port... ... | reverse complement strand
ATCAAAAGTGATAGACTCATCCAAACATTTACTACGAACACCACCTGCGATTGCTTTTGATGAATTGGCTCTGTCAAAAGCAGAAGAACAAGGTGCCTCAAAGATTAAAGTAAAGGATAAGCTAACAGGCATAACCTATTACTCTACTATTGAGGCAGTTCGTTCTCGTGGGTTTACTTTCAATAGAGGTTTTGGTAATCAAGTAGGGTTATCCTTAACCGAATGGAGTAAGAATGAAGAGAGCCAAGTTAAAATATTCGATACAACAGAACAAGAAGGGTAATAGTAATCTGTTATATGATGTCCTAACTTGCAAAGATAGTTGGATATATGTAAAATATTTTAAATTAAAAAAAACAAAACAACTATTAATGAAAATAAAGGAGAATGATAATGAATAAAAGAATAGGATTAGTTTTGTGTGCATTTATATTGTTAGCAACCTATGTATTTTGGGTAACTAAAACATATAAACCTTCTGCTTTTCAGGTATCAACAGCAGAGTACACACCAGATAAAGTATTACAATCAGAGATTCCTGATAGTCCAGAGCTTACACCAGAAGAGAAAGTAAAAGTTCAGGAAGAAATCAAACAGGCTAACAAAGAAATAGAAAATACCCTTGATATAAAAAAGAAATCAGTAGAACAAATGCGTAATGAAGTTCATCAAATCTTAAATGAGATTGTTGAAGAAGATGACACAGTAGTTATATCATTTAATATGACTGTTAAAAACCCATTAGCATATGAAACAAAAGAAAACTAAACTAACATATAAAGATATGGTAAACATTCTATCAGGATTTGATAGACAGATACAAACATTATACACAGAACTACACGGTGTAAAGTTTTTATTAAACTCATATCTTGATATGAATAAAGATGTAGATAAACTTACAGAATTTGTGGAGGCAAAAATTGGCAAAGAAAAAGACGCACCAACAGAGGGGAAGAAGAAACAGACAAAGGGGAGCAGAGCTACAAAGACTAGCAGTAAACCTAGCTAAAGAGTATGAGTTAGAAGCACACAACAGAGACAGAGGCGGTGCTTGTCATCCATTAGGAGATATATTAATTGAAGATAAATACTATGGGTGTAAGATGCGTAAATCTTTGCCATCATATTTACTGCCTGAAAAAGAAGAAGTAGGTGTAGTAATAAGGGCTGATAGATTAAAGCCTAGTATTGTAATATATTTAGAAGACTTCCTTTTAATGTTAAAACTATTGAAAGAAGTTGGCAATGAAACGTAGTGCAATCATATCGGTTTATAAAAAATTAATAGACGCAGGAAAGATTACAAGCAAAGGTATAGAACGATACAATGAATTAGTTGGTGAGTATCGTAAAAAATTATTAAGTTCTTCTGACTCAAGAAGAGTTGTTAGAGCTAGGAAGTATAAGTATAAAAAAGTAAAGGATGATAAATGAAAATGGATTTTAAAGATATACAGATTACATTTAAGTTTAGATTAGAAGAGCTTGAAAATATGATAGAGGTCTATACTAGACAGCCACATAAATCAGAGCTTGAAGATGGTATAAGGCACGACCTTAGAAACATCAGAGTTAAAGTAGAAGATAGAATTAATTTAGAAAAAGAAGCAGCAGCACAGAGACCATCTGAAGATATGAGAGAGACTTCAGCTAATCCTGTATCTGTTGAACACATAAAGGAGACATCAAATGAGTGATTTTGTACCAAAACCAAACACAGCAAACCTATTCTTTAATGACGTAGGTGACAATCCAAGGAGACCTAATTGGAAAACAATAGGCACTGTTACTTTCAACGGAGTTGAGGGTAAAATATCAGGTTGGACCAAGACAGCTAAGAATGGCAATGATTATATATCTATTGTATTTGAAAGCAATAATGAATATGATTCAAAGAGGGGTCAGGCAACACCATCATCGCAACAACAAGATGATGATATGCCGTTTTAATTATTAGGTGTCAAGTAGTTTTTTGGGTTTTATCATTTACCTCTGTTTTCCTTTACTGCTTGACACCGTACACTTGGGCTAACATTTTAAAACAACAAAAACAATTAAGGCATTTGAAGGAGTGTCGCAGGTAACCAATCCTGTCTAACCTTTTGTTAATGCTCTAATAAGATTATTGTTTGTAAATGGGTTGGCTACTCGTTAGCCCAAAAAAATATTATGATAGATAAAAAAACATATAAAAAATACAAAAAACTTCTTGATATGCTCAAAGAAGAAGATAACAATTTAAAGAAGTATCGTTTGTTAGATAAAAAAAACAGAGAAAAACATATACTAAGAAGTTTAGAAGATAAGGAGGATAAGTATGGATAAAAAAATAGGACCTAAGTATGATGTTTGGGGTAAGAAACCAAAGCTAACACCAGAGGAAAGACAGAAGAATGTTAAATCATATCCTGCATTCTCAAAAGAAAGATATGAGTTAGAAGAAGAGTTTAATGCTAAGTATGGTAGAGGTTGGAGATTAAAATGATTTCTCCTTATAAAAAACAATACGAGGTATTAAAAAAAGAATACGAACAGTTGTCAAAAGAATTAGACAAGTATGCTGATTTAAACTTAGGTAAATTTAAAGACCGTAAAGGCTTGATAAAGAAGTTATATAAACTTGAAAGAGAATTAGCAAAAGAAAAAATGATGAATAAATATTCTACGGAATACTTAGCTATTATAGTTTGGCTTTATGGTATTGATGAAGAAAAGTATAATAAAGTAGTTCAAGATATATGTAGAAAAATATATGATGATTATGAATGGAAGTCAGAAATACTAGGATATGATTTTTTGCATATGCATCTTTCTGAAAATAATGAATATGCTAATGAACTATTCGATTTATTTCACCCAGAAGATGAAGAATAACGATAAGATTTTAAAATTAATAAAGCAGCGTCTTGAAGATGGTGCTAAAAAGTATGGGGAGCAAGTTCCTATTGATGGAAGTAGGGACAATCTTAAAGAAAGTATAGAGGAATTGTTAGACCTATGTGTCTATTTGTCCGCTGTTGCCCTGGAACTACACGAAAAATACCGAAATGCTAAATGAAGCACTAGGTTGTGCCTTCAGGGCAATCAGTGTAATTAGTTGATAGTTATATCCAAAAGAAAAAGATAATGGATTTTAGGGCTATTCTCGTAAGGAAAATTTTAGATAAGTGTCAAAAAAATTACTATTGTAGTTCTTTACTACGTTTCTCTTGTTTTTTTCTGACCAATTCATAAATGTCAGCAACTGATGGTTCTAATATAGGATAGTCAGGGTTGGCTTCATTCCAATTATTCAATATGATTCTAGCCTTTTTCTTTTCACCTGCATATATTGCTTCTAATATTTCTTTATTTACTCTAGTCTTTTGATATTTTAGTTTACCATCTAACTGTTCTGCTGACTGAAATCTTTTTGCTAAGTTGTTTGTATTCCCACCTAATATTTTACTATATCTTGTTAAAGACCTACGACTTGCACCTACAATTCCATAGTCTCCTGTTTCATTAATTAATTGTGAAGTAGCATCATATACTTTTTCTATATCAGATAGAATGACAGGTGTCACAATAAATCTTAAGTTTTGCATTTTATCTTCTGCAGCTAACACATCTCCCATTATACCCGTAGCTCCAACAGCAGCTAATTTATCTACAACAAATTCTGCTTGACGAAAATCATAATCATCTCTACCAGATAACACTTTGCCTAGTGTATCATATGCCCAAAGCAATGCACTTCCTCCCAACTGAGCAGCTACTGCTAATCTTGCAACAGGCAATACATTACCATAAGATAGTTCTCTTGATAATCCATCCTTAATAAATTTAGCTTGTTTTAAAGGGAATGTTTTTAATGTAACAAAAGGTCTAAACTTTGGATGTGTCATCCATAACAATTCTTTTGTATGGTTTCTTAATAATTGTGAATCTCTACTATACCTAATGGCACCACGAGTAAGTTGTTCTTTAGATAGTTCTTTACCATTAAATACGATACCATAGTCTCTATACAATTTATCTTTTGCCCAAGCTTCTCTTGATTGACCAGCTAAAGTTTCCTTTCTAATTTTATCTTTTATATTTTTAGGTACACTGGTTCCACTAAATAGTCCTGATTTACCTTGTGCTATTTTGTTAAGGTATCCCATCATATCGTGACCAATAGCAGCAGAGGTGTAAATATTCCATCTGTTAATAAAATTAAAACCTGAAGCTGTTGTAGTTATGTTAGCTAATTTTTCAGAAAAAGTTTCTGCAGGTTTAATTCCAGTCAATACTTCTAAGTGCCTTATGTTTGCATTTCTTTCTAACCCAGCTTCTCCTCTAAACTTCTTTCCTTTTTTAGTAACAGAGTTTACAAATGCAGGTAAACCTACTGAATAATTACCAAACAATAAACTAGAAATCATAGGCTGAGTCATATTTGCTGCGGTAGCAGTACCTAATCCAATCTTTGTTCCAATGGTAAAATTAGTAGTAGCTCTAAATAAGTTCTTAACTTTTGGACTGTAATTATGAAAAGGCATTGTTTCAATAGCACCTGTAGCTCTAATTAAAACATCAGTCAAAGCATTAGCACTAAACATATCGCCTTTATTTTCTAAGGTTCTTATAATCTGTTCAATTTTACCATACTGCATATCTCCAGCTCTTACCCCTAAATGTCTTGCTCTTGCAACTTGGTCTCCCCAAGTGTTTGCATAATTCATAAAGTTTGCAACTCCATCTGTTTCAAATATGTCTGCACTGTATGCTTTCTTTTTTTTGTCCCATTTAATATAAGTGTCTCTACCCTTCTTCATATTGTGAAATGTTTTGTTATACACTGAATTTAAATCATTTCTAATATTTAAATATTGTCTATAATAATCGTCACCTGATTGTTCTTTTAAAAATGATAGATAGCTTCTAACTCCAGCATTGGAATTATTTTTAATCTCATTATCTAATTTTCTTTTTAAGAATGCTTGTTGGTCTTTTGTAAAATCTTTTCCTAGTTGTAATGCGTCATCTAAGCTTGGTCTCTCTTGTACTAATTTCAATCTAATTTCTGTCAGCTTATCTTTTACATCTAATCTTAAATCTCTCATTGCATATTGTTTAACAAATGGTTGTATGCGTGGGTCAAGCTTTGCATATTCTTCGTACATATCTGATAAAGCTGCCCTTACTTTTTTAGCTGTATTATCTAACATACTATCAGGCAATGTTTCTAATTGCTCAGTAAGTTTAATTCTATCTTTTCTATTCATTTTAGAAAGCATACCGTCTGTAATACCGTGTTTATCAAATATGTTTGCTATCACCGCATCTTTATCAATAGAATATTCATCTAATATTTTTAATCCTTGTCTTGCTTCTGCCTTAGCACCCACTCTTCTTACAATAGCTTCAGGTGTAGCAAAAGGAGAAGTTCTTAATCCAAAAATACTTGGTAATGTTTCTGCTCTAAATGTTAATAGCTTACTAAAAAGTCCTCTATCTACATTATCTATGTCTAACATCTTGATTTCTCTTTCTACATTATCTTTCATTCTTTGTCCCTGCACTAATCGTACTTGTTCATACTTTTGTTTTGGGGACATTTTATTTAAGTCGGTTCTTAATTTAAGTTTAGGATATTCTTTGGATGCGTCAGTAATAATTTTATCTAATTGAGCTACGGGTGCTAAGTCCCCTTTGTCTACACGATATTGTGTAAGAAACTCGTTCTTATTCATTTTTTGTGTAACATTTGAATCTAATGCTCTAAACTCAACTTTATTCTTAGATGAGCTTACAACTTGTATCGCACCTTCATTACCAAAAAACAGTTGCGGTTTTGCCAGGTTGCTAAAACTTTCTCTTTGTAGTGTTTCATCTCTTAATTGTTTTTCTTTAGTAGTTAAATCTCTATTACCAAATTTTCTTTTAGACTCTTCAACTCTATTTACAACACTGCCTTTCATACCAGTTAATCCAGATGATACAATTTTAATACCACCTATAACAGCAGCTGTATGTGCTAAGTCTTGTGGACTGGGTAATAGTTTACCTTCTGCAAAGGTATATGGTTGTGTAAATCCTAAGACCTCACCACCTGTACCAAGAGTAGCTTTTAGCATATTAGGAGCTTTTTTACCTACTACATTAGCAGCAGCAATCTTACCAAACTTACCAAGACCTATAGATGATGCACCCAATAAAGCTTGGTTTACACTTTGTGCTAAATTTACATCATCTTTATTTATTTTTTGATATAACATATCGTGAGTTCCACTAATAAAAGCTAACCCACCTGCTTCATTTATTAATCTATCTCCATTATCAATAAATGTTTTTTGAAGTTGTTTATTTACTTTGTTGATATACTCAGGTCTTGCATTGTTCTGTGCTAAAATTTTAGTAACTTGATTTTTACCATTGACTAAATTTTTCTTTCCAACTGCTTTAACTATACTTTTTGCTCCTATCTTCGCACCAGCACCACCCACTGCAAAAGTAGGCAAGTCTAACACGAGAGCCATCATAGTAGTTCCTACATCAAATAAAGTACCTTGTTCAAATCCAGATAAGTCGTATCGTTCTTGTCCATTAATAAGTTGGTCTACTAATCCATACGTACTTTTATTATATGATTCTTGAAATACGGCACTTAGATATGCGGGGGTAGATAGTTTGATAGGAACAGGTGCATCTGAATACATCTGTCTTCTTCTAGCACTATTTAAAAAAGAATTTGCTAGTTCGTTGGTAGAGTAATTATCACTCATAATCCTTACTCTTAATCTTCATTAGTTGCTCATTAAACTCTTGTAAATATTGTTCTGTTTTTTTATCTACATATGAAGGATTGTTGGATTTTTGTACGTTTACTATGTTGTTATACTTGCTTTCTAGTTGATTTTTTCTTCCTGTATATCCAACTTCTGATGCAAACTCACCGACACCGCCTGGAAATAACACACGTCTTGATTCTTCCCCAGCACCTTCTTGTCTATCAAAGAGTGTTTCACCCTTCATAGGGTCTCTTAACATATCTAAAACTTCTTTTGCTTCTTCCACGGTTGAAACAGAGTCTGGTATGTCATCAAAGGATATAGTTTCTTCAGTACCTGGAATGCCTTGTCCAAGCTCTAAGCTTGTTATTCTTTCTATCATTTCTTCATCAGTCATAGACATCATAGCTGTCATTTCTTCTACACTTGATGGTTGAGATTTCAATGTATCAATTAAGAAGCTTAACTCTTCAGGGTTTCCTTCCCTCATCTCTTCTATTTTGTCTGAACCTAAAGCATCATTGAGTTCATTCATAACAAATTCTAGTTTTGTTTTCTCTTCTCCCTCATACTGCTTTAATTGTCTAGCTTTTGTTTTTTGGTCTTGTTCAACTCCATACACTTTTAAAGCTAAGTTTAAAGGATTATTAATATCGTTTTGAAGTATATTAATATCTGATTCTAATTTTTTTAAATCATTTACTTTTGTTTGATGTTTTTGTGTGTCTGATGTTAATTGTTCCTGTGTGTCTTCATCCCCCATTGCAGATGGAGCTACAATTTGTTGAGAAAGTATTTGTATCTGTTCTATTAAAGACTGTTTATCTTTTTTTAACAGAGTTAAGTTTATGTTTGCTTCATTTAAAAAATCTATGTTATAGAAGTTACTACCTTTTAAAAGACTATTAGCTAATCCATCCATATTATCTCTGTAATATGTAGACTGAGGATTATTAATAACATCTAAATAGTTTTTAGTTAATTCTTTCCAGTCTTTTGTGACTGCCATTTCTTGAATTTTTTTCTCTACTTTAAACTCTTCTTCAAGATTATATGATGAGGTAAAACTATTTAATACTTCATCTAAATCATTTGCTTGAGCATAGGCAACTTTATTGGAAAGATAAGGCAAATCATCTGATACTCTATTATATGTATCATAAGCTTCTTTCTTTTCTTTTATTTCAAGCTCTTTCATCTGTACTCGTTCTTTAGCTTTTAATTGAGCTAATTGTATTTGTTCAGCTGTAGAAGGTATTAATCTATTCAATGCATTTAGTGCAGCATTATCTGTATCAGGAATATTAATACTAAAACTTCCTAAATTTACTCGTCTTGTTCCGTTAGCCATTGTTATATGCTCCCATTATGCTAGAGAAATCAAAATCTCCCCAACTACCAGTGTCTTGTCTGTGTCTATTCGTTCCATTAATACCGCCCATTTCTCCTGAAGTATAACTACCGCTGCTACCACTACTACTTCCATATAAATCATCAAGAGTAACTCCATCTCTTATGTTTTCAGATTGTACGTCTGCACGTATTTTTGATAATTCATTAATTAATTCATTCATTCTTGATGACAATAGTTGGTCTACTTCTCCAAGATACTGTGACTCTGCTCCAGCTAACTGTCTTGATAGTACACTCTCTAAATCTTTAGTTGCTCTTTCAGTGGCTACTTGTTGTTCTCCAGATACTAAACCTGATGTACTGCCTTGCTCTACATAAGACATTAATGTTTGATATGCAGAAGATGCATCATCCAATTCATCTGCAAATAATTGACTACGCATTTCTTGAAGGTTTCCTAATTTTTGTCCAGCATCTGCAAACTGGTCTTTATATTCTCCAATACCTGCAAGACCTAAAAGATTAAGTAATTGACTGCCTTGCAATCTATCATAGTCGTATCCAGCTATTGCAGCCAACTCTCTATTACTTAGATTTACACCTTCTTCTGAATCAGGACTAGTGAATCTTGTTAGTTTGTCTGATTGTCCTGGTGGCAATGCACTAAAGAAACTAGCTAATAATTGTTGTGGGTCTGTTTTAAATCTTTGCGATGTAGTGGTAGTTTCATCAGCTCCTTCAGGAACACCAATAATATCTGCTCCATCACCTTCATCTGTATCTGCACGGTATTGTACTCCAGGTAAAAAGTAATCTATTCCTTCAATATCTTGTCTGATTTGTTGAATGTTTTTAGGTGTTGCAAATGATGCTCCTCCTTTTATTTCATCTTCAGGACCAGCCTCATCAATAAACACAGGGTCAAAAGGAGTTTGCATTCCTGTATTCTGCATTTGTTGGTTAAAATAATTAGGTCTTACAGGAGCTGCAGCTACTGGTCTTGGTGTAGATACACCTGCAGCCATAGGTGTATATCCCATAGGTTGCTGTACTTGCATCTGTTGTATTGGAGATTGTACATTTAAATCTCCTTGATTTAATGGATTATCATTTTGTTTACTTCTATCCATCAAGTTTTGTAAAGGTGCTAATCCTAATAAACGCTGTAGTCTAGTTGCCATCTTCACTTACCTCAAAATTTTTCAATAAATCGTTTGTGTCTATGATGCTTGGTGCACCACTAAATATGTTACGATACGCTGATTCTGCTATAGGAACATTATCAACTAAAGAAAGTAAATCCTTTGCTTTATATTCTTCTAAACCAAGTTTTTTAATTTTACCAAGCTCAGATTTGTATGCATCAAAATAATCTTTACCCATATCTAATAAATTTTTAGGTTTTAATTTTTCCCCAAATGTCATTGTATCCCACTCTTTCTTAAAACCTTCTTTTGCAGTTTTGAATGCTTCACTTTCTTGGACAACAGCATTTAATGCTGAAAATGCTACGGTGTCTATTTGGTCTCCAAACTTCATACCCTTAGTAATATCTTTAGCAAATTGTTTTGCATTCCTGTTAGCTTCATCAGCAGCTCTATTTAAATAAGTAATTCTTGACATATCAATATCGCTTCTATCTAAAGCTTTGTCTCTTAGCCTGTCATTATACGCAGCTACTCCAGCATTTATTATAACATCATCTATAGGACCTGGTATCGCAAACGATAATATCTTTCCCAATATTCCTGCGGTTTTACCTTTCTTTGCTGCCTTAGCTGACCTGTCTACACTCTCTTGTAGCTCTTCTTGTAGAATAGAAGATTCATTTGCTTTTAAAGTTAATAAATCAAGAACTTGATTGAATTGTCTATCACTGTATTTTTGTTGATTACTAAACTTTCCTCTTACACTATATGCCATATGTGTCCTTACGTAAAGATGTTTGTCTAAAATTTACCAATTTTCTCTCTGCTAAGTCAATCTTAACAATGGTAAAGTATCTGTTTTTTAATGTACTATTCATTACACTTTAACTATAAATTGACCAGATGTAGTTGATTGTTCTGTTTCTCCAGTTTCTACTGCACTATCTCCAGAATCTGGCATTGCAAAATATGTATTTTTACCCTTAGCTACTCTTACTCCATCTTTAATAATTTTAATAGCATCTTTCTGTGGTGCTTTTACATCTGAATACTTTGCAAACTGAGTTACTTCTTTTAAATTTGGATTACTTAATTCCATTTCAAAAACTTTATTAAATTCTTTTACAATCAACTTCATTTTACCTCTATGAAACTGTAATATCTGGTCTCCATTCTGTAGAGACTTTATACTTAGTGGTCCTTTATGTACTGGTATCTTCATTACTTTAATGGTTTTGTTCTGTATACTATAGTTATATCTTCTATCTCAAAGTTTGCATTGGCTGCTGTTCCTGTAAAGTTCAACTGAATAGACTTAGCAGTAGTAGAACTTTCAAATGTAAACTTTTCTGTCACAAATGATGAGCTTGTATCTAAAGCATTTGACGAAGTTCCTGCTCTATCTATTGTAGTAGTTGTAGCAGCAGCACCATTTAATCCATACCTCAATGATATTCCCCCACCATATTTATATGTTACATAAATAGAATATATCTTTTTATCTTGAGTAGGAGAATCAAAGTCAAATTCTTTTGTAGACATATTAATAACTTGTACAGCTACACCTGTATCAAACTTTAATAACTGTCCTGTGTTATGTCGCATTGCACATAAAGAGTCATCAAATTGTATTAAGTTAGATGTTCTTTGTGATACCATCACACTACTATCATCTATATTAATAAAAGATGATGTATTCAAATCATATATATATCCTTCAGGATTTGTAGGTTCACTAGTATTATTGTTAATAAATATCTGATTTTTCTTTGGTATATACCCAAGTGCTACACCTGCTAGGTTTATAGAATCACTCCAGTCATCATCATCTATAGCTTTTGATAAAGTAGCGATACCATCAAAGTATCCAAACAATCCATCTTTATTTGCCCATACTAATCCTAAATCACTTTTCACTACTGCATTAGGGTTACCTATTCCTCTATTTTCAAACTCACCTATCACTTTATATTGACCAGGATTAGCTGCTGACGCATCAATAACAAATAATTTTTTTGTTTTATATACAAACAACTTATCATTGAACTCTATAATCTTAATGATTTCATCGCCATCATTTGCACCTATCTCTAAATAATATGATTGTGGAAATGTATCATACTTTCTTGCAGGTGTATATTGTATCCTGTCTCCCATAATTTTAATATTACCATCCGTATCTTTATATCTTACATTCCCTACAAAAGCACGTTGGTTAAACACAGTAGCTGTTTTATATCCATATGCTGCATCTTGAAAAGTTATTTCTTCTTCTTCTTCATCAAATCCTGTACTATCTGAAAAACTAATACCAGATGGATTCATAATTTGATAAGCACTTGCGTTAGTTGAAGTTTGTGCTCCTTGTTCATCATCAGTGACAACGTGAGTTGTTTTATCTATAAATGCATCAAAATCATCTCCAAGATTAATTCTTGAACCTCTTGCAAAGTCTACATCTAATAATAATAAATGCTCTGAATCAGCATCATTATAATTTTTAAGATACACTCTTATACCTTCTATAAATTTGTAATCACCGCTTCCAAACTCACCATCTCCTATGGCTACTTGTGCTAACACAGATTGTGCATCTGATAAAGTGAAAGAACCTATATTGGTTAGCAGTGATTCTTGATTATCATAGTATACATAGCTTACTGCTACTAAATATTTCCCTTCTGCCCACAAGCCATCACCCACATTATTTGTTGCATCTATAGTGTTAGCCTTTACACCTACAGTTATTTTTTTACTTCCTGGGTCTCCTAAGTCTGAAGCACCATCATCTGCATCATCAAGTCCAGTGATATTGTATTCTACTTCATCACTACTATTTACGTTAGGTTTGTCTAATATTTTTTCCGTGGCAAAATATCCATCAACTGCAGAACCATAAGGTGCATCACTTGAATCTCTATTTAAATATACATATGAACCAGCATTAGATGACTGATGACTAAGTACAGTATCTGCTACTCTTAATCCACCATTAGCATAGTAATACACAGGCTTTACTCCTGAACTGTGACCACTCATATCCAAACTATCTGCAGATAAATTGATACCTGTAACTAACGTAGAACCTAAAGTTACTACACCTTCATCATTTGTCATTGCAAAGTATTCACCTGCAGCATTAGAACCATCTATTTGTTCATCTGTTTTAAAAGAAAATAATCCAAACCCTGCTGATATATCAGGAGAGCTCGATGTTACAATATTAGAACTAAACGCAGCAAACTGTCCTGGTAGTTTTATTTTACCTATAGAACTAACATCTATGTTAGTAGCTGATTGTAAAAATCCATCAGGTATATCCCTTTGTGAATCTTTAGTGTTTAGTCCACCATCAAATCGTTTTATTGTTATTCCTTGTTTTGGCATATTTAATCCGTATATTCGTAATAGTTATAATCGCTATAATTTTTAGACATTTTTCTTTTGTTTAGTGAGTTTCTAATTGAAAGATTCTCAAGAACGTGTCCCTTCATTTCAGGAAACTTTTTAATTAAATCATTATAGTTGTCTCCTTTTAATACAGTTACATATCCTGGGTCTATTCCTAATGAGAATATGCTTACATCATTACCAGGTGTAGTATTTCTGAATCCTAATTGAGGCTTTACTTCTGCAAACCCTTGTATATAACCATCTACTATTTTGTCAGATGATAGACTTCTTGGGGTAGTTCTACCTGTACCTATATTGTGAAGCTTCTTTAAAAAATAATCATTAGATTTAAATCCTTTACCTGTAAGACCCATACCAGCTTCTATGCCTTCTAACCTCTTCAACTCTTTTACAGGTATTTCTATTTTTAAAATTTGCAATGGGTTATTTGATTTTAAAGCATCTGCAATATCTAGCGGTTGGTCCATAGCATAATAAATAGCCTGTTGTGGGCTAGTAGTAACGTAAGTATCTAACTTTGACTGACCAGTCATTCCATCCATACTTTTTGGATAGCCCATCTCTCCAAGGTTTTTAGTTTTTCTAAATGCATTTTCATACGCTTCATCTGCAATATTACCCATAGGGTCAAATCTATCACCTTTAAAACCGCCAGGTACAAATATATTTTCACCAGCTTGTTCATCAAAATACTTTAAGTTTTTAGGAGCAGTAATAGGTTGGTCTCCTACTCGTACTCCTCTATAAAAAGTAACTGTTTCTTCTCCAGCTGCTATTGCTCTTTCAACTTTTATTTTCTTTGCTGCTATAGAACCTACTATTGGTGTCACTGCTAAGGCACTTAGTGCAGCATCTCCAAACTTTCCTTGTAATGTATATAATGCTGTATTAGCTATGTCTGCTGCTAAACCAGTAGGACCTGGTGCAAAACCTAATGCTTCTAAAGAAAGATTTATATTTCTTAAAGTATTGTTCTTAGATGGACGAGTAGCATTGGCAGTGTCATTGAACACTGCCGCTGCCTCATAGTTAAATGATGGTGAACCTGCTAGGTCCAACATTGTAGTCTTTGTCTTATCGGACACAACCGCATCCACATTCACAATTCATATCTCTCTCCTATTTTTTATCTAAAGCTTTTTTAACTTCAGCCCAAAGTTTATCATCTAATTTATTAGATGACTTAGCTACTAACCAGTCTCCTAAATGCATTAGGATAGCTTTGATTAGCTTCTCTGTACCTAAACTCGTAAGCACTTTACTAATTACTACGTTCATTGTTATCTCCTATTGTTTACTTTTTAACACTTGTAACCTTATATCTTTTACGATAGTTCTTTCATCAAACTTCATAGAAATACCAGGTTCAAATCTTTTTACTTCTTTACCATTCTCTAAAACAATAATGGTCGGCACTATAGTAATGTTCCATTCTTTTGCTATAGTAGCACCGATAGTTTTATTCTCAATATCTATCTCTGCTGTAAAACAAACATCACTTAATTTTTCTATATGCACTCTATTCTTGTGGTTCCAACTGGCATTTACCTGCACTACCGAACAATTATTAACATTTAATAACTGTACTTCTTGGAAACTATCCAAAGAAACTGATTGCGAGTATAGCGATGAAGTAAAGAGTCCAAGACCCAATAACCACATACCTATCAACTTTTTCATAATTCATCCTAGT
>VMHT01143475.1_pt1 | contig 14372 bp, 29 predicted proteins | sample 4693611 | NCBI WGS metagenome assembly VMHT01 (sample SAMN12280063, study PRJNA550983) | marine metagenome | isolation source: seawater sampled from same location over 5 years 0.02-0.2 micron viral filtrate | place: USA: collected off the coast of southern California halfway between the port... ... | reverse complement strand
TCCCCTGTCTGGATTTCGTTCTCAATGTGACGTACCTCCTCCTTAACTATATCCAAGTTGAGGTCGTTTGCTATAAACTCTAATATATCTCGTGTCATTACTTGTTGATTTTAGATTGTATGTGTGCTTGTTGGAATAGTGCTACTTTCTCCTCCAATGTTTTGGCGGTCATTTTGCCACATAGAGGTACGCACTCCGTATAATACTTGTCGCCCTTTTTAATAAACTTTTTGCCGAAAACGATACGCTCGGTTGCATCGTGATACTTGCGTCCTTTATATCCCATTGTTTGGCGGTCTGGCGAGTCGATTAGTTGACTACCGATGTACTTACCTCGTCCGTTGTAGTGGTCTACGTGATAACCTATAATTTCGAAAACTGTGTCCATATTATTTGTATTTGTGTCTGTCTAACATAGGCAAGGTTTTTAAATTAACCAAACCTATGTACATTTTTTTTAAATTTGCGGACTCCAATGCTCTGGACCTAAGTCGTTCCAAGGGTTAAATGCTTCTCCATATATCTCCTCCTCCAGTTGCTTTCCGTAGTCTGTCAGTATCGCTTCGACTTGATTGTCTGCCACTAGGAAACTATCTATCTCCTCGACTAGATCACTGTGTACATCTGCTTTGTCTAGCAACCAATTAAAAGTAAATTCTCCAACTTCTTCTAATTCTACATAAAAATAATGCTCTGGATTTTTCATCCATTCCTTAATATCAAAAATCGTGACAGGTTCGTGGTGTTCGTATAACATTGTATTAAATTTGATTGTTTACTATGATTTGCTCGATTGTTTCGATTTTGTTTTGAACAAACTCTACTTTTAATCGTGATGTGTCTATTGACGCTTGAATAGAGTCAAACTCTTTATTTGATGCGCCTAATTTGTTTCGTTCCATTTTGCATATAAACGTCTCTAGTTGTTGACGCTCGTCAAATGCTACTCGTAAATCGCTTACAAGTATTTGTTTGTGTTGTTTAGATAATTGTGTCATTGTGTTATAAATTTGTATTTGTTCCTTACAAATATACACAATCGTTAATAAGTACCAAATCTATCGGTCAATTTTTTTTCCTTTTTTTCGGTTTTTTTGCTTCGTATAGGTTTAAATCCTTGTAAGACGCTTTTCTGTTTGTTCTGGAGTAGTAATATGTTTGACTCCTTTGACTTGCAGGAATAAACTTAATACTAGCGTTAATTTCTTGTTTTGTTTTTCTTTTCATTGTCCTCGTGTTTGATATTCTTACAATGTTTGCATTGATTTACGCATCGCTCGTAACCCATAACATCTTCTATGCACAAACCTGTCCACTTATCTAATTGCATACTTTCCGTAGTTTGGTCTTGCTAATTTGTTTACTATGGAGTACCTACACGAGTCAATACTGTGATTGAATTTATCAATCGGCTTGTTTGTGAGGTTTCCATTCTTATCTTCTATGTACTTGTAATTTCTAAACTCCTTGATGGTATTGTAACTATCCTTATGCACGTGCAACTTGTACCTCCGCATCATATCAATACCTATGTTAATTGCTCCCTTTGCTGTACCTTTTACATTCCATCCCATTCTGTGGATTTCCTCAATACTTTTGGGTTCGGCACTATCTGCCCATATCTCGTCCCTTCTATCTAGTCCTATTCTACCCAACTCGTTGCCTATGTCTTGGTTAGTCATACCTGTCCTGTATATGTACTCCCTAAAATACATATTCATTCCATCTATCCACGTGCCTATCAATGTGGTGGGGTCATTACTATAACCAAAGTCCATACCATACGATACAAACTTTGCTGTCTCTGGAATGTCTGCTACTTCGCTAAAACTAAACACTAGACTTCTACTTTGTCCTCGTTCTCCTAGTCCGAACACCCTCCAATAATTTTCGTCTGTGTTTTTAAGTCTTTCAATCTCCGACTTGATCGTCTCGCCAATAAATGGATTGTCTTTGTAACTGGTCTGATAAAAGTCTACGTCATCTCGCTCTAGCACTTTATCATAAATCCAATGAAATTCATCACTAGGGTTGTAGTCTATCACTATACGTCCGCTTGTCCTAAATATCAACTGTTGCCAATCTTCGAAATTTAACTCGTTACATTCGTTGATGAACAGGAAGTCCCTTTTTCTTCCTCTAATTTTTTGCGGTTGGTCTAAACTAATAAACTCGACTAGGTTTCCATTGAGTCTATACTCGTGTGCGGACTTGCTATGCCATTCCTCATTGTACAAGTTATACATTTTAAGGATGTCGAAAAAATCTCGCATAACTGTACCTCGTAATGCAGGAAAGGTCTTTCTACATATTGTGACTATGTGTCCTTTGTTGTAAGTCGTATAATGCAATACAATAAACAACAGGATGTTAAACGTCTTACCGCTTCGTGTCCCACCCTGTTCGACTACTATTTTTTTGTTGCTATCTCTTAAATGTTCAAAAACTACATTAGTCTGTATCTTTGTCCTCTGCATTTTTTATTATCTCGATTTCAAACAACCTATCTCCATCTGCACCTGTAAACTCCTGCCTTTCGATGAACCCTCGCTTTTTGCCTTTAGTCTTTAGGTAAAAAATGGTTGCTGATGTGTTTCCTTCTAGAATTTGCTTGTGCAACTGCGACTCTGCCATATCTAGTGCTATTTCGCCTATGTCATCACACGCTTTCTTAAACTTTTCGTCATCATTGTAATAATTGTAGAATGTCTGCCTACTTATGTTAGCGTTCCTACACGCTGTCGTAACCACCCCAAAAGACTTTTCTAGGGCGGTCAACAACGCTTTTTTGTTAGTATCTGCTTTGCTCATATTAACTGAATAAATCGCTTTGTAACGACTTACGCTCCGACTCTGGGGTTGGGGTCGGTTTCGGTCGTTTTTTGTTTTTAAATTTAACGTATGCGTTTTGTTTGAACTCGTCCTCCCTGTCGAAATTCGTGTGGTTTTCGAGATGACAACCCTCCGTCCAGAAGTGGTCAAGACCTCGTCCCATACGCTTACCCTTACGAGTGTGTTGGTCAAATGTATAATCGGGCAACTCCAACAACTTTGCGTCGTGGTCGTTAAACACGTCACAAGTACACCAATCGACAAGGCGGGATTTTTGGCTACGCACCAACAATAGAATTGCGTGAATGAATTGCAAACGCTCTGGAGCGTGTTTGTCCTTTTTTTTGGCTAACTCGTTGTAAGTATTATATAAGGCGTGAACTGTTGCAGGTAGGTGGGGGTTGGCTAAACCAACGTCCTCACTTACCATAATTAGCATACGCTTCCACGCATATTTATGAAAACCTGACTCGTGTAATTCGACTCCGCAAAATAAAGCAACGTCCTCGTCCCCTCTGCGGATTGATTTTTGGAATGCTGAACTGCACTCGAAAAAATCGTAATTATTTTTTGTTGTAACTGTATAACTCATAATTTTAGTATTTGTATCTGTCTAATATAACCATATAAATCGTTATACCCAAATGTTAAAAAGGTACTCTTAATGATTTTTCCCATTGGTCATTTTTTTGTTTTACTCTTGGATTGCCATTACCCTTCGGCACGATCGCTTCGCCAAACGCTTTACGTAAAGTGATGTAACCATCCTTCTCTTTTTGGACTGTTCTATAATCGGCACAACCTCCAGACTGACCCTTGCTGTCTCGGAAACTAAAACTTATCATCTGATTGATTAAGCACTTTCTATTGTAGTGAGCATTTAACGCTGAATACCAATAGTCCTCGATTACATTCATATCCTCTGGAAACCAAAGGTTCTCGTCTTTAATTAAACCTATACCTCCACCGCTTACAAATCCTGTACACTTGTAGGGTTCGAGTCCGCTATATACAACAGGGTTTGCAATACGATTAAAGCCAAACAATTTGATGTTCGCATCTAACGCCATAAAATACAAGTCCTCTATATGACTATGTATTTCGTCACTTGGTATGTTTCTGCCTGTTACCATTGACTTGACACTTACTAGGTCATCATCTACTTGGAAACAATCGCCTATGTTATCTACTATCCATTGTCGCTTTGGACTTAATCCTACTACGCTGTCTGGATGCGTAATAATTTCGCAATCATTGTTCGCTTCGTACATATCCTTCTGTGACTCTGGAACGCATATCGCTGAACCCTTTATCATCTTAACTGTACTTACTCTATCTGCCCTTTTATGACTTACTATTACTGTTCTCATAAACCGCTTTTTGTAGTTCTTTAAATGTAATTACATTAGACATCCCTTTTGCTGTATTCTTAAAACTTTTTTCCTTGTCCTTGTCAAATAGGGTGCGAACAAACGCTTCCTCGATCGCATTGCTTGTAAATATAACGAACGCTGTGTGCTTTTCATCAAACTCCGCTACAATAGGATAATCGCAATTGTCATTATCATAAGTATCGTTTATTTCGTTTAACTCGGCTTGGTCTGCTACGCTTTGTGCTAATTCTAGTCCCCAATCGTCTAACTCGTCTAACTTCCATTCGTTACCTAACAAGTCATAGTCCCACTCTCCAAAGTTTACATTGTCTTTAATAATAAACTCCTTCTGCTGTGCTTCGGTTAACTCACTTGCTTTGATAATGTACACTTCCTTTAGTCCTGCGTCAATACACGCTTTCAATCGCATATTACCACCCAACACTATGTTACTATCGTCTACTACTATCGGTCTTAACTTTAGCATTTCTGGAAACTCCTTAATCGACTTCACTAGTTTCCTAAACTTGTTCCCTTTAATCAATCTTGGATTTTTAGGGTTTGATTTTACTTGACTGATTTTAACTAACTCTGTTTTCATACCTTTTCTGTTGTTACTTCTACATCTTCTAAATATAAGTCTGACACCAACTCCATTACTTTATCTATTTTACTATCGTCAAACTCCTCTACTCGTTCCTTAATAAACAACTTTTCGATTTGTTTGTCGCCTATTCCTAATTTAGGAAGTAGTATGTTAAGGGTCTTGTCTAAATCCTTGTTAAAACGCTTGTAAACGCTCCACATATTATCCGCGTGGATTACCTTACTATGGTCGTATTTTAATCCAAACTTACCGCCTATGTGCCTTATTATCGTGGCTACTTGTGAATACCCCAACCTGTGATACTTTAACAATATATGTATATATAACGCTCGTGCTTCAACATACTCCCTTTTTCTCGTGGGCGTGAGGAAGTTAAACCCAACCTCGTCCCTTACTAACCTATACAAGGTATCATATTTCTTTAACATAAAACTCCTTTTAAAATATAATCATTAACATCTTTATCTTTCCACTCGTTGTAAATCGACAAAGCACTTTGCACTTTTGCTTTTCCTCGCTCGACAAACGACTCCTCTATGTCAAACAAACCAATGTCCAGAGTCCCCTTGTCTATTACTAAAAACTTAAATGCTGTGTAATCTATACCAAACAACTCGCAATATATGTACGCCTGTACGTCATAATTGTAGTCATCTGCGGACTTGTCAAAATTCTTGACACTTTGACTTGTTTTTAAATCAATGATAACGCCATCCCTTAATATGTCCGCCTTACCTCTAAATGGTATTCCTTGCACAAACCCTACCTCTGGGACTTCGTACCTTGCGTTCTCTATTAACCTTCGTACTTGTTCGTTTTTCCATACCGCATCCACTAGACGCTCTCCCTTACGTTGCTCCTCTGATGTAAATACTTGTACACCTTCCGCTTCCAATTCCTTAAACTCCTTTGCCGCTCTGGACTTTGCACTAGTGAAGTGAAACTTCTCGTACTTTTCTGGTTCTAGTAACTGCGTGTGCATTAACCTACCTATACGCATTGCAGGACTTTCGTCTTGTTTGTAATTTTGTAGGTACTTCCATTTTTTAGGACTCTCTAACAACTGTCCTATTGTTGTGCTTGACATTACTATCTGTGATAACTCGCCATAATAGTAACTATCATCTTCCATTTTTTGGATTAGGTCAACATAGTTATACTCAACTCCATCTAATAATTTAACTAACTTGTTTGACATACGCTTGTGTATATTTTAATTGTTCAACATTCCATTTGTCTACATTACTTTTAGGTACAAACCACCAATCCGCTTCGTTACATTCCAAACCATCCGACTTGGGTCTGATAAACATATAGTGACTTATTCCTTTGTCCTTATGATGTGCCTTGTAATTTACCCTAAATTGTTGAGTATCACAATACATTCCTTTTACATCTATTTTCTTATCTCCTACAATTATATCCTCTCCCACGATCGCTTTGCTATGAACCAACTGATTTGATGTATATTCTTTGCCTATGCTCCAGAAAAAATACTGTGCTATTAACTCGCACTTAACCCCTAATTGAGAGACTAACTTGTTTCCTCTGTTGTATTCCTTTGCCCAAGACTGCGTACCTAGATGCACTACGTCCCTTAATCCTCCTATGTATTGACCGCACTCATTGATAAGCGGAGGGTAACTTGCTGTTCCGCTTTTCATACTAGTCCTAACTTGCACCTTACATATCCCCACCATTGTAAAAATGCTCCTGTATTGTAAAACTCGTCCTGTGTGAATACATATACTTTACCTTTCTTTCCTATGATGGTCACTACTCCAGACGGAAGTACTGTAACCTTATCTAACAAATTGCTCATACTTTTTTATTATTATTTGTAAATCCTCGTTTTTCTTTTCAACCTTCCTTGCACGTTCTATTGCTCGGTTCTTGTCTGCCCTGTAATCCGACAACGCTTTATCGTATGCCCATCGGTCTGACTGCAACTCGTTCACGTAAAACGTAACCTCCACTATGGCTTTTGACATTTTACTTAACGTCTCGGTTGGTTTTTTCTTGATCGCTTTAAGAACAAGAGTACTCAACAATTCCATATTGCTAAAGTACTTCATATCCTTAATGTTTTTAATCTTATTCATATCCCTTGATTACATCGAGATTTAACTCCGTTGCGACATAGTTGATGTGCTTACTTGTTGTCACGCTATACCAAGCAGGTACTATTAAATTAGGGTACTCGATTGTAGCAACGTGCGTTTCGTAACTATATACCTTATCGTTAATAATCATAAGGTTTTGCTTGTATCTGTCAAACTTTTGTATATTCATTGTTCTTTGCTTTTAGTTGTAAAAATCATATTTTGTTAAGTGGTCTGTTCCTACTATCCACCCATCAAATTTTCTTATTGAACAAGTTGTGTTTGTGAATTGGTCATCCCCCCATTGCACTGGTTCGTGTATCGTTTCAAATGTAATTGAGTGATTATCCTCCCAAACTTTTGTTACTATTGCTTGAACTTCAAGACCTGTTACCCACTTTGTAATTGTTTTACCAATCATTTTGTGGTTTTTAATTTGTGTAAACTCTTTTGATGTTTCGAACTGTGATTTCATTGTATTTGTATTTGTGTTTGATGGTGCTAATATACGCAAATATGTTTACGTTTTACACGATTGTGAAAAAAAGTTGCTAGTTAACAAAAGTTTAACATTTCTAACTTTCGATAGGTTTATGGATATAACTTGCGATACCCTCTGGGAGCAAATAAACGTCTTTTAAGACACGTTTGCTGTTCCATAGTGTAGTTTTAGGGGACATAAGTTTTTCGAGTTTAAAATCCTTTATTCCATCCAACCAGAACATATACGTCCCTTCTGGATCGCTGACAAAGTAAATCTTTACAATATCAGAGTCTAATTCCATAAGTGCATTGTACTTTTTTACTTCCAACATTTTAGTTTCATAGTACTTGTCTCTAAACTTCATCTCGATTACACACTTTTTACCCTTTGGAGTATATCCTTTAGCATCGTACACCTCAAACTTGCCACCAGTCCACTCCAACTCCCATCCGTCAAACCTGTTTAAAAACTCTACTACTATCTTTTCAAACTTGTGTACTGTTTCAACTTTCATACAATTTATTTAAGTCATTGATGTACTTCTGTGCTTGTTTTGGATTACAACTGCACAACTCGACTTTTCTGTGATTGAAGTACTTTGCGTGTAACTCGCTAACCTTGTCTGCTTCTTTTCTAGATATTCTTGAACTTGGTCTGTTCCTAAATTCCACCCACCAATCTTTATCTTTTTCTTCCATCTCTAAAAATCTTTATCTCGTTCCATTCTTCCCTTCTGCGGTCGCAACCACAATCGTCTCCCCATATTTTTTTTACTATCCACCTTATACCTGTGTATCTAGTGAATACATATACTAAATCGCCTAATCTCATTTTTTGTAATATCTATAAATTATATAACTTACTATTCCTGCTGATATACAAACAGGACAAGGATGTAAAAATGCTAAATTCATCGCAAAATTTTTTTAACTTTATTTATTGTTCGCTTGATGGAGTAATAACTTATGCCTGTTAACTGTGACAACTGCAACATACTCATACCTTTCTTATAGACAAATTCAAAAATTTTTTTGTCATACCAATACAACTTATCTATTTTTTCTTGTATCTCGTTCATAAACATATCTTTGTCAAAGTCTATATTGTCTGTCAACTGAACGTCCTCTAAAGACGCTTTTGGATATTTTACTTCTCTACGCTTTTTTGTGATGTATAGACTATTCAATGTTTTAAAAACAAAATAGTAATTTATCTCGTCTCCATTATACATAATGCTTTTTGCCTTGTCGCTTCTTAAATACCAATCATAGATTTTTAAGTACATATCTTGAACATAGTCCTCCGCTACATCCTCGTCCGCACCAAAACTTAACACAATTCTTACCCAATCTTTGTGCTTGATCGCTAAATCATTTAATAAATTCTCCATTTGATTTTAACACCTACAAACAAGAAACATATTAAAATTTCCTCCCAATACTCGTCCCTGTCATATAACAACCCCACTAATGCTCCCCTAATTATCAATAACTGTATCATCTTTTCCTTTTAACTTATCTACTTCCGATGCCAACATTTTAACCAATACATATAACTCGCCTATTGCTTTAGACATACGCTTGATTTTTGCTGACTGTGACTCTCTTGCTTTCATACTAAAATGGTATATTGCTTTGCTCCCTAATTGGTATATCAATAACTTTTTTGCTATTCATCTCAAATCCTACATTGTTCACTATTGACTTAAACTTGATTGGAGCGTCAATTGGAGTAGGTCTACCTCCTGTCTCTACTTCCTTTACTTTTCTAATGTGAACCATACTATAAACCCAATCTGTTGGGTGTTGCACGTACCTGTGAATTACAATAAAATCATCTGCCCTATTAACGAACTTACCACCTCCCTCAACGTCTGATGCAAGTGGAGGTATGGGGTGTCCTGCGTATTCGTGTCCTATTGGATGCTTCATTCTTAATGCTTGTGTATTGGCGTGGGTGTTTAGCCATACGCTTACTCTCGTTTTTTTGCAAAATTGTCGTATTTCCGTTGTTGCTTGATAATCATACTCGTGACCACCTAAGGACTTGTTCATTTCTGGGTCTTTAATTAAACTATTGTATGGGTCTATTAAAAACCCTTGATAATCCCACGCCTTTTTTATACCTCGTGCTAATTCTATTAACTCCCTGTAATTATATAACTTTTCGTTATCTATAATTTTAAAGTGTGCTTGTATATATTCAAGATGGTTTTTGTAATCCTCCTCGTCGATTTTGTTTATTGGACTTCCTGCTAAGAACTCAACCAACTTTCGGATAACACTATGTGCTTCGTTCTCACTACTAAATACTAACCACCGCATATTATGTGACTTACTGTACGCTAACATTAAATACAATATGAGCGTTGTTTTACCTACGTTTGCGTGTCCTAGTATTACATTAAAATTACCTTCTTTAAATCGCAGGTATTCGTCTATTTCATCGAACCCTAACTTTAATCCTTCTTTGATAGTACCCTGTCTTACAAGGTCTATATGCTGTATTGCTTTGTTGTAATCAATTAACATTTATAGTTTTGTCTTTTTGTTTTGTCTAATATATAAAAAAAAAAGGGGACGCTAGTCCCCCTTTAATCAGAATGGTAAATCCTCTCTGTCTGGATTTTGCTGTGCATTTGTTACAGGCGGAGGAGATGGCTTAAATTGACTAACTGTCGCTTTTAAGTTATTTCCATATTGGTCTGGTGCTTTACGCTCACTTGCGTTGATTACCACCTTCTTTTTTCCATCCTTTCCTGTGAAAGCATATTTTTCCAGAATACTAATATCTAGAGTTAAACTATTAAACTGTCCGTACTTTCCATCTATGGTCTTTCCTTGACCACAATAAATTACATCACTCATTTTATTTGCTATTTATTATTGTTTTAACTATATCCCAATTGGCTAACGCTGTTTGTTTTATTACATCGTCATCAACTGTACTTTCTGCCCATCTCTCGTTTGCTCCTCGCATACAAGATTGTGCTATAATGATTTTGTCTTTAAGTGTTAACTCCGCTTGTTGCACGTCATCTTTTACTAAAAAACAAGTGTTATACTTCGGATTGCTAACCTTATACTTGATCACATCCCCTGCATTAAGTGGGGTCTTGTCATTTAGAGGTATCAAAAATTTGAATGGCTTTGCTTCCCCCTCTAGCCGAATATCAAAAGTGGAGTAGTCCTTCCAAGAACCTGTCGGCTTTACTAATTGAATTTTACCTGTTTGCATAATGTTCATTCAATAGATTGTTGTTTTGTATTTCCTCTTTTGCTTCTAGAACCGCTATGCGACTCCGTAACTTGTCGATTTCGTTTTGTAAGGCATCGACTCTTGCTCTTAAATACTCATTTCCTTGCATAATTTGTGAATTTACTTATTAACTTTTGTAAATATATGTAAAAAAAATGATAAAAAAAAGAGGGATGATATAAACACCCCTCCTTTAGACAAATACAAATTACAATCAAAGAATGATTGACACAAATATACTTACTTTTTTATACTATCCAATTTTTCTTTGTATTCTTTTACAATCCAGTCTAAATCGTAGTTGCTTAATTTAAGTATTTCCCTTCCTCTTTGCCATAGTAAATCTGCTGTACCTTTACCATACTTTGCATCTAATTGTACACCAAACTTGTACTGTTCTCCGTATCTAAATATGTTACAACTTTTGCATTGCACTTGTACGTTCTGCTCGTCCCATCTTGTGCTGTATTGCTTACGACTAACAAAGTGACCTGCATCCATACTTTTCCAATGGTCTTGCTTTCCGCAAGTAAAACATTCTACATTACCATTCCTGTCCGCATACCTTTGACGGATGTATTCGCTAAATGCCTTGTCGGCTTTTTTGACTAGTGTTGAGCGACTAGGTTTTTTCACTCCTCTCTGAACTTTAGTAAAAAACTACCTAAATATACGTCAATCTCCTTAATCTTTCGGTATATGAAGCGACTTGTTGCTTCTGCTGATGACCTTTCTGACTTCGGACTATCTGTTCCTAAATTACAATATTGGTCTGCGTTCAATTCCAACAACGCATCTATTTTACTCTTGCTCGACAAGTTTCTGCGGTTCGTTATGTTTTCTGCCTTCTGTCTATACATTTCGTTTTCCATTTGCCTATATATATATATATACTTAATAACTTAATATATAACTTATATGATTAAATATATATATAAATAAATATATATATACATATATAAAAAAAAGTCTTTTAAAGTCATATACGCAAATATATGAACTACTTTTTATTAACAACGTCTTTGGCTATTTTTTCGGCTGTTCTTCCTATTACATAACCTCCAACGCCTAACTGCAATAAATTCCAGAACTCGTTTTCCAACTCGGCATTTGGCAATCCAAACGCAGGTGCTATAAATTTGTTATACATTACTATAAACGCAAACCCTAACATTACTATAGGTCTCCACGATCGCTGTAACCAATTACCTCTTGCTTCTGCAACGATTATGTCCTTTTGCATTTCCTGTAATTGCAACTCCTTTTCTTTGAGTATTTTAAAAACTTCGTTCTTTGCTCGGATGCGTTCCTCGTCTGTTGTAAACAAGTTGTCTATTACACCGCCAACTGCTTTAATAACGTCTCCTGTAATAAAATCTAGTATTTTTTTCATCGCCCTTGACCTCTATACATTTTCCTGTAATTCTTTGACCCTTTTACTTTACTTGTTTTTGTCTTTGAGTGTACGCCTTTGCGATTTATCTTTTGCTTTACGATTTTTGCTACTTCCTTTACTCTAGACATACAACCAAATTACGTTTTGCACTTTTTCTGTATCTATATCTACGTGAATAAACGTGTCTGCTATGCCTATGCGCTTAAATCCAACGTCTTGTAAGCACCATAACAACTCGTGCCTGTCAATACTATTGTTACAATGTAAATCGACCGCTAAACCCCTTAAATGGCTTGACTTGCTAGTCGAACCTATACTTTGATTGTGTTGAGGAGTCCTGTAACCAGAGTTTACTCGTATGGGTTTTCCATATTTGTCTCTTGCTAAATCTAACATTTCTAACAACCTTTTATCCATTAACTGTCCGCTACCTTGTACGTCTGGACTATCAAACTCGTGATAATTAAAGTACTTTAACATAAACCACAATTGACACAAAAATCACATTCCATTATTTTTTCTTTTATTCATTAACCACCACTTGTGTATAGTGTAACCAATGGTAACTGCAAGAACCATTACTTTTAAAATTGCTTCTATTTCCGTTAGCGATAACGCAAACGCTCCTATATTCATTCCGTATATTTTCAAATCTGTTAAATTCATTAGAAGGGTGGTCTTAATGTCTTGCTGTTATTAGCACGAACTTTTAACAATTTACTATCAACAAAAGTTTTCAACGCTTTAACATCTACACTATTTTCTAACCACCCAACAACTTGCTCTTGTGTTAAATTTTCGTATTCTGTAAAGTTCTCTAGGTCTGGACTTCCTACTAAAGCAGAGTCTTGAACAAAGGTCTTAAACTCTCCATCTGTTACTCTATACAAGTATTGTATTTGATAAACTACGTTAACTAAATCGCCCTCGTTTCTTTTAACTTTTATTGCTTGTATTTCCCAAGTGTATGTGTTCATATTAGTATGTATTTAATTGTGCTCGTTTCCATTCGCTAGATGATGTTCTTACGTATATATAATTGGCGTCTATTCTTATTTCGCCTACTTCCCCATCGTCATCTGATGCAGTAGTAGTTAATTGACCTATACCAAATCTGCCTGTATTTAAACTTAATGTTTCACAACCTAATCCGTCATCTCCAAACTGGTCAACCTTTGTTTGTAAAAATGTTGTGCCACCCTCTTTTAACAAAAAAGTTTCGTCTTCGTTACTGCTTATAGTAACACCTTCTTCGCCACCTAATGTCAATAAACTTTGTGCCTGTACTGTAAAATTTGCAGTACTACTAAAATTGTAATCTACATTTCCGTCATCGTCTGGCAAAATTGAAAACAAAGTTTGGTTGTTAGATTTGAATAAAAAACCTCCTCCGTCTCCTGCGGTTGCTTTTGATTGTATAGTTAAAATACGTGGGTCGTTATCGTAATCGCCTACGTCAAACTTAATTGCACCACCATTATTAAAAGTATCGTCGGCAGGTTTTTCTCCTACAAATAAATCGCCACCAAAAGGGTTAATCTTAATGTCGTTAGCAACTGTCCCACCTGTGTTAGACGCTTGTAAAATAATTCCTGTACCATTGTCACGATTAACTGTAAATTTTGTATCTGTACTTGAATGAGGTTTTACCGATAAAGCGTTGTCTTCATCAACATTACTTAATTCAATTTTTGCTCCTGTATCGCCAACTATCTGCACAAAGTCATCTGGACTATTTGTTCCAAAACCAACGTGATTGTCAACGTAATCTACAAAAAAATTGCTGCCAAAATTTAAACTGTTTTCTGGCTGCATAGAAATTGTGTCGAAAGCAGTAACAAAAAAACTTCCGTTTGAAGTACTTGAAACAATACTAACATCGCCCTCGTTTACATTTAACTTAATATCCTCTGTTGTACCTGCTTCTACGTGAAGTTTTGCAGTAGGATTTTCTATGCCAATACCTACCCTTTGATTTTCGTCTACTCTAAAACCCTCAACGTCATTAGTAACAAAACGTATTTGACCATTTGTATTATCTGTTCCGTTAACACGAAAGACCATAAATTGGTTAGTCGAGCCGTTGTTTTCAAACGATGCTGTTTGTGTACCTGTGGTGTGTCTAAAATTTATTTGCGTTCCAAAATCTCCCGCTTCTTTTATTCTGACACTTCCGTTTTCAGTTTGAACGTCTAATACTTCGGCAGGATCACTTGTATTAACACCTAACTTTCCTGTCGTATTTATATCTGTGTTTGTAATAGTTAACTCGCCTGTTATTGCCATACCATTATCAACACGACCCAAAGACATAGCACTA
>VMHT01173745.1_pt1 | contig 14375 bp, 16 predicted proteins | sample 4693611 | NCBI WGS metagenome assembly VMHT01 (sample SAMN12280063, study PRJNA550983) | marine metagenome | isolation source: seawater sampled from same location over 5 years 0.02-0.2 micron viral filtrate | place: USA: collected off the coast of southern California halfway between the port... ... | reverse complement strand
CATGGGAATTCAGACGGTCCAGCTCCTCGGCGACATCCACTTTTTGCGCCAGCATGATCATTTCCTGTTCGAAACGACCGGCGTCCAGTTCTACCTGAGCTTCTTCAAAACGGGTTTGTACCCTGTCCCGCTGCCACTGCATAATTTCCGGCATTTTTTCGGCCACCGTCTTAACTTCGGTTTCGATGGCATCTAGTCGTTGCTCTAGCAGGGTTTTCAATGTGCTGCCTTCAGCGGCCCGGGCATCTATAAACTGCGCCAACGCGGTATCAAAGGCCGCCATAACATCCTGGGTAATTGTGTCCATGCTAGTTTCTTCTGCGGCGATGACCCCGGGCCAGCGTAATACATCCAATGGATTTACGCCGGTGGACTGGCCATGGGACTGAACCCAGTCGGCAGCATGCAATACCTGCTTAGCCAGCTCTTCGTTAAGGGTCAGCTTGCCGGTGGCCGCATCGCTGGCAGAAAAACGCAGGGCGCATTCTATTTTGCCGCGTTGCAGCTTTTTCCTGAAACGCTCGCGCAGCATGGGTTCTAACGATCGAAACTGCTCTGGCAGACGGAAATAGTTTTCCAGAAAACGTTGATTCACAGAGCGGATTTCCCAAACCGCTGTGCCCCATTCCTGCTTTGTTTCGCTACGTGCGAACGCTGTCATGCTGTAGATCATAAATTCATCCGTTTCGGTTTGCCGCCTTCGTATTGAACCCTGATCATACGCCAATCAATGCTTTTGTGCCTAGCACTTATGCGATTGCCCTTTCTTTCATTCATTTTCACTGTCCAAATACGTTATACTTTCGCCTCAATTATCATCTTTATTTAGCCCCGCGTGCTTACGCCGCCTTGCTAGGAGAACACTATGCGTCCAAGTGGCAGAACTGCCAGTCAAATTCGCCCGGTTACCATCACCCGCAACTATACCTGTCATGCTGAAGGGTCGGTTCTGATTGAGTTTGGGAACACCAAAGTGCTGTGTAACGCGACCGTGGAAGAAGGCGTACCACGCTTTATGAAAGGTCAGGGTAAAGGCTGGATAACCGCCGAATACAGCATGCTGCCCCGCTCTACTCACACCCGTAGTCAGCGCGAAGCGGCCCGCGGCAAACAGGGTGGCCGTACCTTAGAGATTCAGCGACTGATTGCGCGTTCATTGCGTGCTGCGGTGGATCTGAAGTTATTGGGTGAAAATACCCTGACGCTGGACTGTGATGTGATTCAGGCCGATGGCGGTACCCGCACCGCTTCTATTACCGGCGCCTGTGTAGCGATGGTCGATGCGCTGACCTTTATGCGCAGCAAAGGCATCATCAAAACCAATCCGCTTAAACATATGATTGCGGCATTGTCGGTAGGCATCTGTGACGGTCAGCCGGTCTCTGATTTGGAATATATCGAAGACTCCAAAGCCGAAACCGATATGAATGTGGTGATGACCGAAACCGGTAAAGTGATTGAAGTTCAGGGCACCGCCGAAGGCGAGGCTTTTTCTTTTGAAGAAATGAGCGAAATGCTGGAGCTGGCCAAACACGGTCTGCGTGAACTGTTTGATATTCAGAAAGCGGCGCTGGCCTAAGGAGCGCAGGTGAAGTCTTTTCAACGAGAATTTATTGAGTTTGCGATTAATCGCGGGGTTCTGAAGTTTGGTGAGTTTATCCTCAAATCAGGACGTACCAGCCCGTATTTTTTTAATGCCGGCCTGTTTAACCGTGGCGGCGATCTGGCGCGTCTGGGACGGTTTTATGCCACTGCATTAACCGAAGCAGGCGTCGAATTCGATACTCTTTTTGGACCGGCTTACAAAGGTATTCCTATCGCCACTACTACGGCGGTGGCGCTGGCTGATGAACACAATCTGGATGTACCTTATTGCTTTAATCGTAAAGAAGCCAAGACGCATGGAGAAGGCGGCAATCTGGTCGGCAGCCCGCTGGCCGGAAAAGTTATGCTGGTGGATGATGTGATCACCGCCGGCACTGCCATTCGTGAGTCTATGCAGCTGATTGAGCAAAACCAGGCGGTGCTGGCCGGAGTATTGATTGCGCTGGATCGCCAGGAAAAAGGTCAGGGTGAGCTTTCTGCTATTCAGGAAGTAGAGCGCGACTTTGATACCCAGGTGGTGGCGATTGTCACGCTGGCAGATGTGGTAGCCTATCTGAAAGAGCAAGGCGATCAGCAGCACCATATCGAGACCATCAATGCCTACCGCGAACAGTATGGGATATAGTTGTGAGTGATGTTGCCGATTTCCAGGGGGCGGATCATGAACTTGATGCTATGGGCCTGCGTTGCCCGGAGCCGGTGATGATGATTCGCCTGAAAGTCAGAAAGCTGGCCGCCGGTGAAACTTTGTACATCACTGCCGATGATCCTTCCACAGCCCGGGATATTCCCAGCTTTTGCCGGTTTATGCAGCATACGCTGGTGGCCCGTCAAACAGAAATACTGCCCTACCAGTACCTGATCAAAAAAGGTCTGGAGTAAAAAGCAGTCAAATCAGCCCCGGTGTATTGGAAACCCAATCCACCGGGGCTTTTTTATAGGTGCTCAGGTTTTGTGATAACGACTTTCCAGAGCGCAAAATAAGCCAAAGGTAAACAAGCCAGCGCCCACAAACATCAACGCGAACTGACCATAGCTTTGTTGCAGGATGGTGCCCAGGGCCTCTTGTAAGCCTCCCGCCTGCTGGGGATTGGCGGTAAGCGCCGCATGAACAAAAAAGCTGCCCACCAGAATATAAATAATCCCTCTGGCGAAAAAGCCAAAACGGCCCACTTTGTTTGCCGCCGAACGTGCCCTGGCAGACATTTTATGCAAATCAAACTTATCCATAAAATCGGCTTTAAAGGCATGCTTAAACTGAATAAACGAAAACGCAATTATGAGTGCCCCGGCCAGGCCAAGCACCCACAACCCCCAGGTTTCCTGCATCAGGGTGGAGGACATTTGTTCGCTGTTGCTCTGACCGCCCCCATCGCTACGCGCGCCTTTGAAGACTTTGATGGCCAGATAAGTACCAGACCCATAAATAATGGCCGACACAAAATAAAAAATACGCATGACCACGTCTTTGGCACTGGTGCCTAAGTCATCCGTATTAAAAAAGGTCTGGGTAAGGCGCCACAACACGTAGCAGGCCATGCCGATGATCACGATACCTAAAATAATCTGACCGAAGGGTTGTTCCACCAGCTTAATAAAAACGGATTTTTGCGAAGGGGTGTCCTGGCGAAAGCTACCGATGGCGATGCCAATCGCTAACAAACCCAGCAAACTATACACTACGGTTTTGGCTGCATAGCCACCAAAAACAAGGGCAGTACGTAGACTCTGTGTCACAGTATTCTCAATTCAGTTTATTGACATAGCGTTGTATACGTAAAGCGATACACAATGATTAATCTGCGGCGATAATATTTGCCATTTCGCATATAACGCTGTTTTACCACTGGCTCTGTTATGGCTAATGAAAGTGGCCCGGATTAGACGGTGGCGGAGTTTCCTGCCCGGCAGCCGGGCTTAATCCCTGCACAATTGACTGAATTAATGTTGCCATGTCAGGTTCACTGGCAAATAACGGGGTCAGAGCCATGAGTTGCTGTTGACTGTCCTCATACACCTGATGCGCGGCGGTGTCTTCACCCATATCCTGGTACCGGGCCGCCAGATACACTGTTAACGCCCCATAGGCAATAAAATCATCGGCAATAGTTTCAGAGGAGGTGTGGGGGTTCTGCAGTGCAATAATCGCGGCATGGGCGCTTTCTAATGCACGGCCCGCGTACTCCAGGGCCTTAGCCTGATTGACCTGCTGCTGAAAATACTGAGCCTGCTGATGCAGTTCGGTGCGCTGGGTCCGGGCTTCTTCAGGGTGCTGTTGTAAAAACTGCTTCTGTTTAGGATCTAAAAAGGGTTTATTGGTCATCGACACCTCCGGCCATCATAGTAGTGCACATGATTGTGTCTTTGTATGAGTGAATTGGGATAACGCATTATGCGTTTATTTTAATAATGTGCTGAGATACCAGAGCAATAAAATTGCCATGGTAACTGCTAGTATGGTTCGGCCTCTATAGCGTTTGATCAGCCGCTCAGCTTTGTTTCCGGCAATATATACCACTACCGCCAGCCCGAAGTAGCGTAATGAACGAGCTACCACGGTGGCTGCGACAAACAATGGCAATGAAAACTGAGTGGCACCGGCCGCCAGCATGGCTATCTGAAACGGAATGGGCGCCACCCCCAGGGTCATGACAAACCAGAAACCCTGACTTTGCATTTGTTGTTTAACCTGTTCGAATTTATCCTGGGTGGCGAAGGTATTGATGACCCAGTCCCCAAGTAAATCAAACAGATAATAGCCAATGCCATAGCCGATAACAGCACCTATTAAGCAACCTACCGTGGCCATTAAAGCAATAAGCCATAATTTTTCACGACGGGCCTGCATTAAAGGCACCATTACCGCTTCTAACGGGACGGGAACAATGGTCGATTCCAGTAAAGAGGCTACGGTAATCCCCGATAATACATTTTTCGAGGTTACCAGTTTGTGGGTACTGGCCTTGAGCTGACTTCTTATTCCCATTACACCCTTCTATTGTTTTACAATCTCACCATCCTTCATTACAAAGGTTACCTTGCTCATTACGTGGATATCCTTAAGAGGGTTTCCTTTCACTGCAATAATATCTGCCAGTTTTCCTGGTTCAAGACTCCCCAGACGATCATCGATGTTAAGCATCTTTGCCGCTTTTGAGGTAGCCGTTTGCAGGGCGATGGCGGCGGGCATACCGGCTTCGACCATATAGCCAAACTCCTGGGCATTATCGCCATGGGCAGAAACCCCGCTGTCGGTCCCAAATGCAATATTGATCCCGGCTTTATAAGCGGTGGCGAAAGTGTCCTGAATAAGCGGCCCGATTTCAGCCGCTTTGGGTCGTACCAACTCTGGAAAATAACCGTCTATTTTGGCTTTGTCGGCCACAAATTTGCCGGCCATAATGGTGGGCACATAATAGGTATTATTCTGCTTCATCAAATCGATGGCTTCTTCGTCCATGTAAGTGCCGTGCTCAATTGACGTGACCCCGGCTTTAATTGCCCGCTTCATACCTTCCTTACCATGAGCATGCACGGCCACGGTCATACCGTAGTCATTGGCTGTAGCAACGATGGCGCTAACCTCGTCGGTCATAAACTGAGGATTCTGGCCACTTTTAGCTACACTCAATACCCCGCCGGTAGCAGTGATTTTGATGACATCGGCGCCGTCTTTATAACGTTGGCGCACGGCCTGGCGGGCCTGCGCCACGCCATTAATAACGCCTTGTTCCGGGCCCACATCCGGTTGGATAGATTTGGCCATCCCATTACTGGGATCAGCGTGACCGCCGGTCGTTGCAATGGATTTGGCAGCAGTAAAGATGCGGGGTCCGGGCAGCAAACCTTTATCAATGGCTTTACGTAACGCCACAGTCTCGTTGTAGCCGTCACCAAGGTTACGTACGGTGGTAAATCCGGCATGCAGGGTGGTTTTGGCATTGCTGGCAGCTTTATAGGCATAATCTGCTTCATTGAGCGTATAACGCTCCAGGTAGGTTTGGGGCCCGCCGTGCTCAGAGGACAAATGCACATGCATGTCCATCAGCCCAGGTAATACGGTACTGTCTTTGAGATTGATAACGGTATCGTTAGTTCCGGGCTCTTGATAGCCCTTAACCAGCTGAGAAATTTTATTGTCTGACACTACCACCGTCATCTTGGATTGCAATGCCTCAGACGTACCGGTAAAGACTTGACCAGCGTGAATATAGGTATCGGCGAAGGACAGGCTGCTGGCACAGCAGCCTGCTACAAATAAAGCCAGTTTTTTCTTCATTATCATGCTCTTTAAACACTGAGGGGGAAACTACTGTAGGGTACCCGGCACTCAGTTGTAAAGCAGATGTGAATAGGCGGGGCGAATTTACTCGCTGGCTATCTCACCGATAATAAATGGTTCGTATTCGCTGGTAAGGTACAGTTGTTGTACCCCATCATGAGAGCGCCGCTCAGCCTGTTCAATCAGTTGGTAGTACACATTCTGATGCAGCCGTGCCCACAGATTGGTACGCACACAGACATACGGGATGGGCGTAGTGTCAGGCGCTTTCAATGCGTCAGGGGGCATACGTAACTCTAAGGGATGATTGGAAGATAACGTAAAGCGTTCACCCACATTAGTGGTAAACACAATACCATCGTCTTCCGCCTCCCACTGGGTCACGATAAACGGTACGTCTTCCACCTGAATGCCAACCTTCTCTACCGGCGTAACCAGATAATACTGGTCCTGTTCTTTTTTGAGAACCGAAGAAAACAGTTTCACGAGCGCGGGGCGCCCAATGGGACTATTTTGATAATGCCAGGTACCATCCAGCCGGATAATCATGTCCATATCACCGCAAAATGGCGGATCCCACTTATCCACCGGCGGTAGGGCACGGGCTTCGCCATCTACCGCCTCGGTGACCTGCTGACTAAAGCGACTAAGATCCATTGTCTTCCAGCATCGCTTTGATTTCGCGAAGCTTGGCCTTTATCCGGCGCATATTGTCCGGGCCGGTACGCAGCAGCTGCTTTTGCGGCTCGCTAAGGTTTTCCAGCTGTGGGTCGGCATATTTATACGCCACCGAGTCGCTGTACACTTCGACCGGAACCGGTACTTCAGGGGTATCTAGTAACTGATTGATAGCCGATATCGCCACCTCGTCGAAAGGCTGATCCGGGTTACCAATTTCAGCAAACTTCTGTTGTATCTGAGGTTTATATTGCTGGTACAGGTCCAGCAGCGCCTCATTTTCCATCGATTCGATCATCTGGACATAGGGCGTGTAGCGTTTATAGCTGGCCGCATCTATCCACTGTTTGCCGGCCTGTGAATACACTCTGAAGTCTTGTTCAGGCGCTTTTAAAGGCTGTTGGGTCGCCATCTCATTATTAGCCAGATTGTTTACCGACACCACAAAACCTTGCAATAACCCTTCATCTATCAGCAGGCTATTGATCTGTTCATCCTCAGTAATAGACTTTAACGAAGTGCGAATTCCGTCATCGCTGCTGTCCAGCGGTTCGGGATCGGCTTCCTCCGGTTGTGGCTCCATAGGTTCCACTTCTCGCTCAGGATCAATATCCACGGGGGCCGGAGCTCGTTCAGGCTCAAAGTTGTCTTCTTCAGGTACCGGCGCGGGCGCCTGTTCCTCGGTGGTGGGCTGTGTTTCGGCCGGCGCCGGCTTATCATCCTCAGAGGGCCAGAACACCACTGCCAGAATCACGATAAGAATGATTACAGCCAGCACAATATGCGGTGCGACCGTACGCTTTTCGGTATCTTCACTCATAACATTTCCACCATGTAATTAATTCCTTGAACCGACTTTGTAATAAAAATCATACCCTTTGTGTGCGGTCCAGAAAAGTTGTTATTCTTAATACAGGGCAAATTCCATATTCCTACATTTTTCCTACTCAAAAAATACACAATGTGATCGCTTTTGGCGGTTTCTATCCTCATTTTTTTCCGGTGGCGGCCTTTATAACCTCTTTGCGCTCTCCAGAAAGCTTGCGGGAATTTAATTCAGCAAAGCAATCTGTCTGAAGAACGCCGCGTACCCATATACAATTCGATTATTAACAGGAGCGTCCATGGATAAGTTTTTCTTTAAGGAAGTCACCGATTCATCTACAGACATCGATCGCTTAGAAGTGCAGTCATTTGAAATGAATGTGTATATCCTCAAACTTACAATTGGCGAAAAGTCAGGCATTGTGTTTGATAAGGATAAAGACCGTCCTAAGCGCTTTAACAATGCCGCCGAGATTCGTGAAGCCTTTGCTCATCGGAATGTTAAAGAAGCGGTCATGACGTACGACTCACCGTATGAAGAAATGGTGGGCGAGCCGGAAAAAGTGGACTCTCAAATGAGTATGCCATTTTCCATGTCTACCGACGAAGAATCATAAACAAGGTACGTAAGTCTTTACTTACGCCTTAGATTAATAAAAAAGCCTGTTCAACATGGTCTTCGCCCGGTGCGAAAACGGTGTCTAGCAGGCTTTTTTGATGCTTACTTTAAGAATTTCCGGTTAGTGATGAGCCGTTCCGAAACCCACTTCAAGCAAGGTGGCATTGCCGTCAAAGGTTAGGGTTTTAACATCACCTACCCCTTCGACATTCAGGGTATTCACCTGAGACGGCCACAAGTCGCGCAGCGCATCATGCTGAATTTTCAAACCGCTAAGAGCCGGTGGCTGTTCTGTTTCCTGATAGACCCAAAAGAACTTACCCTGAGTTTCAAACCCGATGGTTTTCAGACCCAGTGACTGCTTTTCACTGTTAAGCAGCGTAAAGCGCTCGGTCACATAGTCTGCAAACTGCTGCTGGGTGGTCTTGTCATCCAGAATATCAGCCTGCTTATCAAACAACGCCTTTACCGCGTGCTCAGCATCATGCAGATTAAAGCGATGCATCACCTCGATATTTTCGGTTCTCGGGTTAAACAGCACCGTAGTGATAGCCGCTTTTATCTGATGGGCCTGCAGCGATACACTAATGCTCCACAACAGGGCCACCAGGCCCCATTGCTTTAACATACGACTCACAGGTTTAATTGTCATCGTCCGTATCATCGCTTTCGCTCTTCAGCTCGGTTTTGCTTTCCTGCATCAGGTCTTTTGAAACCCGGCTGCTGCTCTTCTTGCGTTTGTAAGCTTCAATACGCGAAGGAATAATCCGGCGCGGGTAGTAGTTGTTTTCCACATCCACATCGGCAGTTTCCCAGCGGGGATCTACCGCTACACTCACCAGCTCTTTATTTTTGTCGGTTACCACCAGTTTTGAAACCTGTTTGGGTGTACGACGCCAGATCTCAGCCGGGATACGCATATTTTGCTTGGTTCCATCGGCAAATTCCAGTTCCAGCAGGATCGGCATAACCAGCCCACCCACATTGGAAAATTCCAGCACATAGTAGTTCTTATCTTCACGCACTGCGCGCTCAAAGGCCTTACGTTCCCACGGCTCCAGCTTTTTCAAAAAGCTCTGGTAACTGTTACGATCTTTGTTGGTTGGAGTGTACTGGTCGTTGTCATCGTAAAAATCACGAATGTCCTCAAACCGTTCTACCCAAAGTTTACGCCCTTCCTGCTCGTTACGCTCCACCGTCAGTGACATGGGCTTTTCCAGCTCGGCATCACGCTGACGTTTCAGGTCAATATCCGGATCTTCGGTATCCAGACGCAGCTTGTATACCCGGTCAAGCGCAATATCTACATGATCGGTAGAGTAAAACCAGCCACGCCAGAACCAGTCCAGGTCAACCCCTGAAGCTTCTTCCATCGTCCGGAAAAAGTCAGCTGGCGTAGGACGTTTAAACATCCAGCGACGGGCATACTCTCTAAAAGCAAAATCAAACAGCTCACGGCCAAGAATGGTTTCCCGCAGAATGTTCAGTGCCGCCGCAGGCTTGGTATAAGCATTGGGGCCCAGGTGCAATACCGAGTCCGATTGCGTCATAATTGGCACCTGTGACGAGCCTTTCATGTAACCGGTGATATCCCGTGGCTCTACGCCCCAGGGAATGTTCGGATCCCACTCGCGGCCGGCAATGCCGTCCAGAAAGCTGTTCAGGCCTTCATCCATCCAGGTCCACTGACGTTCATCAGAGTTCACAATCATAGGGAAGTAGTTATGGCCGACCTCATGAATCACCACCCCAATCAGAAAGCGCTTTTCTGCTAACGAATATGTCCGTGAGCCGTCATCCTGTAACTCGGTACGCGGGCCATTGAAGGAGATCATAGGATACTCCATGCCGCCCACCGGGCCGTTGACCGACTGAGCCACCGGGTATGGATAGTTAAAGGTGAAGCGGTTGTAGACCTCAATAGTATGGATGACACTTTCGGTGGAATACTTCTTCCACAGGTCACCGCCCTCTTTAGGGTAAAACGACATGGCCATCACATGGGGGGTGTCTTTACTATCTTGTTTGACCCCTCTGGCATCCCACATAAATTTACGTGATGAGGCCCAGGCAAAATCACGCACGTTGTCTGCTTCAAAGCGCCAGGTTTTGGTTTTGGACGTCCCTTCTTTTTCATTTTCCAACGCTTCGTCGGCCGTAACCACAAATACGATACGTTCTGCGTCTTTGGCTTTTTCCAGACGGTCGCGCTGGGTTTGTGTCAGCACTTCACCGGCGTTCTGCAAGGTACCGGTGGAGGACACGATATGATCAGCCGGCACGGTGATATTGACATCATAGTCACCAAATTCCAGGGTAAATTCGCCGCGGCCGATAAATTCCTTGTTGGTCCAGGCTTCATAATCGGTGTAAGCCGCCAGACGAGGGAACCATTGAGCCAGCAAAAAGATATCATTGCCGCCTTCACGGGCGTCGTCAGGGAAGTGCTCGTATCCTGAGCGGGCACTTACGGCATCTTCTTCCACAATGTTAAAGGCAAAATCGATGTCGAATTTGGTTGAAGCACCGGGCTTTAATGGCTGGTCCAGATCAATACGCATCAAGGTACCGACCACGACATAGTCCAGTGCGGTGCCACTGGCGGTCGCAATCTTATTGATTTGATAGCCCAGTTCGTTGTCTTCAACAAACTGCTGACGGCGTAGCGCACCCATACTCAATTTGGCTGGTTTACTGCCACTGGCCGCCTGCGTGGCTGGCCCGCGGTTACCAATGCCACCAAAGCTGGTGGACAGCGCTGACATGGAGTCATTACGGAATTTGTTTTGATCCAGCTGCACCCATAAGTATTTTAAGGTGTCTGGGGAATTATTCTTATAGGTAATGCGCTCTGAAGCTTCTATCCGACGCTTGTCTTCGTCCAGCTTTACATCAATAACGTAGTCTACCTGCTGCTGCCAGTACTGATGGCCCGGCTCACCTGCCGCATTACGGTAAACGTTGGGCGTGGGTAGCGCCGTATCCAGTTGCCTGAATTTATCTTCAAAATCACCTTTGGTTTGCTGTATCGCTGAACTGGCGGCGACAGGTAAATGCATCATCATTGAGAATGCAGAAACCAGCCAGAGCAGTCGGTTTTGTCGTTTGGACATGCAGTTTCCTTGCTAATGTAGCCTACGAAAATAATCAAGCCGCTATTCTAACGGGGTTAAACGGTAATTTGCAGGTTTTTAGCGTGTTTACCCAAAAATTCACCGCATTTTAACATTGTTCCTCGGCCTGAACGGCCAATCCCTATCTCACCGGCATTCTTATCTGGGCTAAAATAGCGTATTGTAAAATCTGTCGTTTTCCCTTGCTGAGATTACACAACGGTGACACAAACATTTTCATGGCAACGTGCGGTGTTAAAGGTTGGTAGCGCACTCATAGCGCCTGAAGGCTCTCACTGCAGCGCCCGTTATCTGTTGGCCATTGCCCACTTTATTACCGCTAGTCGAGCCGCCGGTAAAGAAATCATTATTGTTTCCTCCGGCAGCGTCGCGGCTGGAAAACCCCATGTGCCGGTAACCCACCGGCCCACTATCGCCGAAAAACAGGCGATGGCGGCCATCGGCCAGATGCAGATGATGGCGAACTGGCAGCGTTTTTTTGATGTTCCCTGCGCGCAGGTCTTGGTGACGGCGGCTGATTTACAGCATCGTCAGCGGTATGTGAATATCCAGGCCACCCTGCGCGAATTGCTGGCGCACGGAGCCCTGCCGGTGGTGAACGAAAATGATACAGTGGCGGTGGATGAGCTGAAAGTGGGTGACAATGACAATCTGGCGGCTCACACGGCGATGGTCGCTCAGGCCGATACCATGATTATTTGTTCGGATATAGACGGCTTATTTACGGCAGACCCCCGCCGCCATGCTGATGCTACGCTTATCGAAACCGTGAGTCATATTGATGACGCCGTGTATGCCTTAGCCGGAGGGCCGGGCTCCGCCGTGGGTACCGGTGGCATGCAGACCAAATTACAGGCGGCGCAAAAATGTATGGACTGTGGCATTCAGAGCTTGATTGTGAACGGCAAAAATCCAGCCGTGTTCGAGCAGCTGCTCACCGGACAGGTTAAGGGGACCCGCTTTATTCCCGCCCGAAGCCCGGCCCGGGCGCGCTATGCCTGGCTGACCCACACACTTAAAACCCGGGGAACCTTGCACATTGATACCGGCGCCTGTCAGGCTCTGACCGATAGGCAAACCTCGCTATTACCCGCCGGGGTGGTGGCAGTGACCGGTAGCTTTGGCATCGGCGATGCGGTGGTTATTCAGTGCAATGGGGTCACTATTGCCAAGGGATTAGTACAGTACGATAGTAAAGACTTACTAACTATAAAAGGGCTTCACAGTTGTCAGATTACTTCAGCTTTGGGGTATTACCAGGGCGATGAGGTGGTCCATCGGGATAACCTGGTGCGGCTTAGTGATCCCCACCAGGCCACTTAACTTCTTCAAGCCACAGTAAGGAATGTAATGACCGATTTTGCGCCTTCTTTAACCGACTATCCTTATCGGGTAACCTTAGACACTCGTCCCCAGGACTGCGATGCGCTGGGCAATATCAACAATGTGGTGTTTTACAGCTTTTTCGATTCTGCGGTAAATCAGTTTTTGGTGGAGCAATGTCAGCTGGACTATACCCAGGCCAGGCTGGTGCCTTTTGTTTCCAGTTCGCAATGTCAGTACATCGCGCACGCGGTATACCCAGAAGCCATTGCCGTAGGCCTGCGAGTAATTAAGATGGGGCGAAGCTCAGTAACGTATGGGTTGTCGGTGTATGCGGGCCAGACTCAGCGGCGTGTAGCCCATGGTCAGTTTGTGCATGTGTTTATCGAACGCAACATCCAACAGGCAGTACCCGTGCCCTCGGCATTTAAACAGGCCTTACAGCAACTAATGGATGATATGGGATGAAAGGCGTAATTCTTGACTTTGATACTCTTAAACCTGACGACCTGAGCCTGGCGGCGCTGCAGCGCTTACCGGTAGACTGGCAGATTTATCCGCATACCAGTAATCCTCAAATCAAACCGCGGATTGCTGAAGCAGATATTGTTCTGACCAATAAAGTCATTTTGCAAAAAGAGGTACTGGAGCACAGTGCATGCCGTTATATTGGTGTTCTGGCCACGGGGACGAACAATATCGACACCCAATACTGTGCAGCCAATTCCATCACCGTGGCCAATGTCGAAGGTTATGGCACCGGGTCGGTGGCCCAGCATGCACTGATGCTGCTGTTAAATCTTTGCACCACCTTTGTGGCTTATCACCGTGATGTACAAGCCGGCAAATGGCAGCAGGCCTCACAGTTTTGTCTGAATGACCATCCGGTGCAGCAGCTCAGTGGTAAGCATCTGGTCGTGGTGGGCACCGGCCAAACCGGCCAGGCATTTAGCCGCGCCTGCGAAGCCCTAGGTATGCAGGTGACTGCCTGTGCCCGTCCAGGTAGCCACAATGACCCTCGACCGCAGCTGAATGAGTTGTTACCCGGCGCCGACGTGGTAAGCCTGCATTGTCCGTTAACAGCGGCCACGGATAAGCTTATTAATCGTGAGCGCCTGGCGCTGATGAAGTCTTCCGCGCTGCTTATCAATACCGCACGGGGCGATCTGATTGATGAACAGGCGCTACTTGAGGCCTTACAGCAGCAGCGGATTGGCGGGGCCGGGCTGGATGTCTTATCTCAGGAGCCCCCTGCGGCCACTCATCCCTTGTTGCAAGTTTCTATGGATAACCTGCTGATTACGCCTCATGCCGCGTGGCTGGCGGTAGAAGCCAGACAACGCCTGCTGGATATCGCCTGCAATCATATCGCCCGGTTTATCGACCGTCATAACTGAGTTCGGTAATGCTGCTCACAGACTGTTGATTTTCTGGTTTAACTCGTACGCCTGACTGGTCACCAGTGCTTCGAGTGTAATGATCCGAGCTTCCAGTGCCTCGATATGGGCCGTTTGCTGGTCATTGCCAGTCGCAGCTGTGGCGCCGGAGCATGCGGTAGCTGTGGTTTGCGTGCAGCCCGCCTCGCTGTCTTCTGCGCCGCCACTCATTAAATGCCAGTTGAACCTGGTGTCTAATCGCGACAAACCCCACATTGCCGCAAAACTTACCGCGATAATCAACAAACTCATAAGATCCATAATTTATTCCTCATAAAGGTCGGGTTGCCTTAAAGTAGTCAGCAACAAGAGCAATTTATTACATTATTGTTGTAATAAATTGCTGCAGCCTGTGACTATGAAGAAAAACAGATGTCAGTGACGCAGAAGGAAAGGACTTGAGCCACACATTTGAACAGATCGTCAGGGATTATGGGCCACTACTGACGCGGGTTGCCAGCAGTTATGAGGCT
>VMHT01123989.1_pt1 | contig 14378 bp, 12 predicted proteins | sample 4693611 | NCBI WGS metagenome assembly VMHT01 (sample SAMN12280063, study PRJNA550983) | marine metagenome | isolation source: seawater sampled from same location over 5 years 0.02-0.2 micron viral filtrate | place: USA: collected off the coast of southern California halfway between the port... ... | reverse complement strand
AACGTGGAGGCTGGGGACGGCGTTGTCCAACGGATCGTGGAGTGCGTAGAAGACCGTGTACCAGCCTTCATGGTACAGCAAGGCGTCCATGCCGGGTATCCACGATGACGTCACTTCAACGTTGAAAAACAGGTAATACGGAACGGCCAACGCGTAGATGAGCAGGTAGTTGAGCGTGACCTTGTCGGTCATGTCTCGATCGCCCGAGTACGCAAAGTAAACCGTCGTCACGTAGATCAAAAACAAATAGACGAAGAGGTAGTGAAAGTTCAGAAATTCGGTCAGCACATCGTTTTGAAAGGCATCTTGAACCCACTTGGTGAAGTCCCCTTCAACACCGTACACCCAGTCGGTCCAATGCCCGGTACGACCCTTCATCGGTTCGTTGAGTTTGTCGGTGATGGATTTCCAGCGAATGATGACGATGTACCCGATGGCGTGAAGGTAATACCGCTTGTTGTGGAATTCTTCGGCCCACTTGCGCACAGGCACACGATGAGCGCGTTGGCTTCGAGTGAACACCCAACAGATGATTGGTGTGAGGACCAGAATCATGCCCATCATGATATCGTAGGGGTCCATGATTCGTCGTCATGCAAGGTGGCTTTATGCCTTCGGACACATCCTTGTTGAGGCAGGGGCATTCACGGCGCGCCCCGTGGTAACCTTTGAGGAGGGTCGTACCAAGGCAACCCCATGAAGGAGGCGTCGGATTGGAGCCCTGCGCCCGAAAACACGCTTGAGAGCCTCAAGCACGGATTGGCCATGTTCGACGGCATAGAGTTCGATGTTCGAATCACGGCCGACGACCGGCTCGTCGTTCACCACGATCGAACGGTTTCGGTCCCGCCGGCCGCCCTGAGGGGACGCTCGAAGTGGCTTGAAGAGTGGGACCATGACGACCTGGTTGACCTGGGCTTCCTCAGTTTTGACGCGTTTTTGGACGATTCCGACGTGCTTCGAGCCTGGCGAGATGGGGGAAAAATGGGGTGCGTGGAGATCAAACGACCGCACCCGATGTGTCGTTCTGGCGGTGGTTTTCTGGGCAGAACGCATCACGTCCGCCACGTCGCACGCGCCATGGAACTGGCTGAAGCCGCCCTTGACCAACGTGAAATCCCCCGCGAAAACACCGTGTTTTACGCCTTTCATCGGGGCATGCCGGCATCGGCTGACGTTTCCAAAACCAAGCGCCCATGGGCGGCGCTGATTCCCTACATTCCACCCTACGGCAACCGCACCACCCAGCGAATACAGGTCTTCCCCCAATACCTCACCACTCCGTTCCGTCGACTGGTGAAACGACATCGAGCTCAAGGAAGTTCAATGCTGCCCTGCGCCATTGAATACTTCCAAGCCTCCACGCGACACCTCCCCCTCGGTCGCCACGTGGGACTGACCGGGGCTGGATTGGAGCGACTTACACGGGCGAGAGAGGGCATGCCGACCTACGTTTGGCCGACCAAACCCGCTGTTGAGCACGGGTTGCTTCGGGCGGGCCTCTCGGCCTTAACCGACCATGCGGACCCTGAACTGACGTGGCTTCCGTCCGGTCATGCTCGCTGGAGACAACCAGGCCTTCGACCCTTGCTGGATGAAGAGTGGAGGCGATTGGAGGACGCCACGAAGGACGACCACCGCGCACAGGTCGCCGAACTTGAAGCTGCGACACCGTCGTGGAGCGAATGCGACCGCGCCCGCCGGACCGAACTTCTTACCGAGTGGCGAAAACGCTGGCATTGGGAGCCATCGGTGGAGGAATTGCTGGGGCAATTTGACGCAGCCACACCGCCTGCATTTGCGCCGCGTACGATCGGTCATCGTGGCTCGGGAAAGACCAGCCGACCGGTGCTGGACCCTCAGTCAACGTGACGAAGATCCTGTTCTTCTGCAATGTATTTTGGCCGGTAGATTGGCGTGCCTTTACCGCCACGCATCACGGTGCGTTCATCGATGATTTGCGCACCTATGCCAGACACTCGAGCCCAACCGAAGAAGGTGGTGTAGTAGGTAGGGTCCCGGAAGCCGATGTGGTGAAGCAATGCACCGCTGGCAATGTCAACGTTCGCGTTTGGATTGGAGATTTTCTTGTTTTCTCCAAGGACCCGCGGGGCAACTTCGCGAAGGGTTCGGATGACCTTGAAATTCTCGTCGTCCGGACAGAGGCGCTCGCCAAGAGCGAACTGCACGGTCGCTCGAGGGTCTTCTGCTCTCAGAACAGCATGGCCGAAGCCGAAGACAGGTCGCTTTTCTGCAAGTTCGTTTCGGACAAACGTTTCGACTTCAGCAGGGTCGCTGGTACCGATTCGCAGAACAAATTCCAAGCACGATTGATTGGCACGACCGTGGAGGGGTCCGGAGAGTGCGTTCATGGCGCCAGCAATGGACGCGTAGACCGTTGCGTGACCCGATGCGATGGCTTTTCCGGCAAAGGTTGAGAGATTTCCACCGCCGTGGTCCATGTGAAGAACGAGGTAGGTTGAGAGAATTTGATCCATCAAATCATCGTCAACATCTTCCATCTCAAGGGTTCGAACAAAGCGCTGAACCATGGTTAACTCGAGGTCGTCATCAGGGATGGCTTCACCGCGTCCCTCTCGAATGCGGAACAACAGCCCCATCATCCGAGGCATTCGAGCGATGAGGTTGAGGGCGTCCTCTTTCCAGTCGCCGGTTGTGTCCAGCATGCCCAACGTGTGAATACCAACGCTGAGCCAATCCATGGGGTGTCCGTTGCGAGGGAGGGTGTGGAACACGGCCGCAAGGCTGTCGGGAACGGCCCCTCGGCGAGCGAGGTCGGCCTTGAAAGCGGTGGACTGCGAAGGGGTAGGTAGCTCTTTGTTGAACAGGAGGTAAACGACGTCTTCCGGTGAATGTCGGGCCAGCTCAGCGATGGGATAGCCGCAGTAGTGCACCCCTTCGGTGGGGGTGACAAACGAGGTGCGACACGTGCCGACCGGAACGCCTCGTAGTCCTGTGTTCAGATGAGACGAGTGGACCGCAAACATGGGCTCGTCATCCTTCATCTCGAGGGCCTCGCGACGTCCGACATCCATGTTCTGTATAAAGCCGGCTCCTGCTTGCAACCGACGGCAAAAACGGTGTGTCTGGCCACACCTGTGCAGCCTATCGTTTTGGGCGGTGATTTGAGGGAGGCCATGTCCGGAAGCCTTTGGTGGAGGTCCGGTCGGCAAAGATGTTCAGACGGATGGTTTGCCCGTCAATGAGAAGCGCATCCTCCGCATCGATGCCGGGGCATGCTGCCTTCACGCTCTTCCAGGCTGAGACGGTGGCCAGATTTTCGCCCCACCACGGGAATGCACGACACTGGGCCGGACGAACCTCGTACACGGTGCATTGTTGCTTTTCGTCGAGGTGGATGCAAATCCCATCCTCATCGCGACTTTTCAGAACGTATCGGCCGTCGTAGGTTTGACGGGTGTCGCGCAGCAGCCAATCCTCGACCGGCAATCCCGCATGATGGGCAAGTCGCGAGGCGTCATCGGGCGACAGGTAGACGATACCACCCGGTTGGTCACAGCATTTCCCGCAATCGGTCTGACACGAAAAGTGAACTCCTTCCATCCACCATGGACCTCTCACTCTTCCTCACCCACCAGCACGCTTCGCGGTCGGATTTGGGAAAGATGGACCACCGTTTTTTCAGGTTGTTGAACGAGCAGGTCCTCGGGCTCGATCCCTGTTCCATCGATGTTCCACTCACCCTCGGGCTCGTAGGCGTCAAGACCGTCGGGTTCATCTGAGGTTCTTTCGTCCTCAAACGGGGGCAAAGGCCCACGGTCCGGATCAATTTCTACGAGACGCTCTTCGATGATTCGCAACTCATCGGCAAGAACGATGAGTTCCTCGATGTCGGCGTCCACGGCGCGCTGAGCCAGCACCACCATGCGTTCCTCCAAGCGCTGAAGTTCGAGGGATGAGGAGACTGCCTCTGAAGCCATGGCGTTCATGCGGACATCGACGCTGGCGTCGATGTCAACCAGAACGTCGACGGCGCGTTCAACATCGCCGTGATCGAGCGGGTCGTTGGCCCTTACGATGTAGTTTTCTCGCTCGTGAACGTCGAGCACGGATGGGCGCCCGGGTTCGATCGGGTCCACCTCGGTTCTGAGCCGTTGCTCGAGCATGGTTGCGTCGTTGCCGAGCATCTCAGCATCCCATTCGGGCGGGGTGTAGTCGTCTTCACCCCATGCCTCCAACGGACTGTGGAGACTCACACCGCCAGGGACAGCAGATGAAAACACGGCATCGAGCGCATTGCCGACAAGTTGTGAGGCAAGGTCGTCGACGCGTTGCTGTTCACCAGCCTCTGGTTCTGATCTGCCCCCGGTAAGAAGGTCCGTCGCATCGTCACCGTCCAGCAACACTGCGCCGCCCCCAAAAGCCAGCGAAAGACGTTCCAGACGGCTTTCCATGGCCCTCCAGCTCGCCGGCTCCATGCGGCTGAGCTGGGCGAGGTGGCGGTCGGAAATCAAGAGGTTTTTCTGCGTGCAACGCCATCTTCCGAACGCCATCAACGAAGCACGTTGGGGAGCACCCAGGTGGGTTTGAGTTGATGCCCGAAGCACGTCTTTTAGCCTCGAAGGGGGGAAGGCTTCGAGCGCCTCGCGCCCGCCAACCACGACCTGAAGACCGTGGTTCAATGCATGGTCCACCAACACGCCAAGTTGATGGCTCCACGAATCATCGTGAGCAAAGGCATGGACGTCGTCGATGAGCAAAGCACTGGCCCCGGGCAGTGCGTCCTGCCACGCCGTGTCAAGAGCGTCCACTGAGGTCGCATCAGCGGCAGAAATGCTCAGCACATGACCCTCCTCGCGCCGCAGAAGCGCTTGACCGGTGGCGTGAATGAGATGGGAGCAGCCTGCGTGCGGATCGGACCGAATGAACAGGGGATTGAATGCGTCAGCCGGGCGGTCGATCACGTGTTCACAAAAACGCGTAGCCTCCATGTTTTCGGCGGCGACAAACCATTGCTTGAACGTCAACGAAGTGGACCACCGCATTCGCTTGGGCCAAGCAGCTTCCAGGTTCAACACGCGTGCCGGGTGGTGGAGATCTGCCTCGGTTGGTGAAGCCAATTCCGGCCCGAGTTCATTCGATGTTCGTCCTCGCTGCTCGCTGAGCACTTGGCTCCAAACCGGTGTTCCGTCGTCCTCAACACCAACATAGAACCCATCGTCCTTGTTTGGGGGCGACGGCGTTTGCTCCATGCGACGCTGCAGTTCGACAAGGCGTTTCGCGACGTGGCTGGCGTACGTTGCCTCTGCACCGAGGAAGGAGGTTGGCTCACCCACCTGAGGGCCGAGCACACGCTCAGCGATCAGGTCGTACGTGGGGCGCTGAGGCACGCCGACCGTCTGAAACAGCGCCAGCGGTCGCTCGGGCACGACCTTGTTACCAAGAAGGGTGTTGAGTTTGGACATCGCAGGTCGCTGGTTGGGTTCCGTTGACGTGCGGTTTGGCTCAGCAGCCGGTGATGCAGCGGTGACGTGGGCGACGGCCGAACGAAGATGACGCTTGGCATCTTCCAACTCAGAGCGAAGGTTCGTCGGCGACGCCCTCACTTCTGATCACCTTTGTATCGCTCAAGGGCTTCCCCGTGTTCGTTGTACAAAGCGGTGGAATCCATGTCTTCTGGTTCGTCAAACGTTGACCAACGCTCGTAAATGTCCTCCATGTCCAAGCTCCGTTGGTCCTTGGTCGATGCCTCACGGGCCGGTTTTGAAGTGGACAGAACGGGCCGAAGACTGCTCGTCAACGGCGCGTCGGTTGAGGTTGAGGGGAGGTTCACCGTTTGGGGAACGGTGGGTTTTGGTAAAGCGATGTTGTCCAAATTTGGAGAACTGGCCGCACTGTCGCTCAGAGCCTTGGTTTGCACGGGCGTTTGAATGACGCTTTGGCGCTCTACTGCCGTGGCCTGCTTGTGCACGAACACGTCCATGTTTTCTTTTCGATAGGATTGTTTCACTGTGGACGGTGCTGGCCAGTTGGGCAACTCCGGTGCGCTTTCGGTGATGGCCGCAGAGCGCGAGGGCGTTAGGCCCGGTGATATGGTGGGAAGCGAAGGTTCTGGTTTGCGTCGAGGCATGCGTTGAGGCGATCGAAGTTGCGGAGGAGAAGGTGCTGTTTGTTCCGGTGGTTGTGCGACCCTCATGCGACGGTAGGGCTGGGGGGCAGCGAGGTCTTCCGGCGGAGCTCGAGGAGAGTCGCTGACGAAGCGTCCTTGGTTCACGGGTTGTGGTGGTTGTGGACGCCAGGGCTGCTCACCCACTGAAACGGACGGGGGGCTGGCCACGAACGTTCGCTCCTCGACCCTCTCTTCGTTCGGCCACGTCTCGACCACGTCCGAAAGGGCTTGGACGGCTTGGGCGCGCTCCTGCTCGTCGGGTTCGTAACTCCCGCCCTCAACCACGTTGAGTTGACCCGACTTGGGTGCACCCACCTTGGCCCCTTGGTGTTGGATTTGGGCAGCAAGCCATTGCTCCTCTTCCTCATCGGGAGCCAGCAAAACGGGATGGTCCCAGAGCGCATCGGGTTCATGATTCCACGCATCGACCACTCGAGGTCGAAGCGATGTTGCCTCTGCAAGGAGGCGTCGCTGAATCGCCGTCTCGAAAAGTTCGAGATCCGTGGTGATGAGTGCAACATGGTCGTTGAAACGCACGCCATCGCAAACCGAACGCACAACGTCGATCATTGACCCCTCGCCAAAGGCGTTGCCAATGCGGTCAAGTCCGTCGAGAATGATCACGGAGCGTTCATTTCCCCACTGGAAGGCGTTGACAACGGCGTCCATGGATGAACGATCATCAAGCACGGCGTAGCCACCGTGAGGGGAGAGCAACGCGTAACATTGCGGGCCAGGGAGCCGGGAGGTGTGTTCGGTCTCGGCGTGTGGAAGACCGAACAGACCCAACAACGGCATGCCCCGCTCGGCGAGTTCAACGCCCAGTTGAATCATGGGGTGTGGGTCGGGTGAATCAAGGAGGTAAACACGTCCTGGCTCAAGGACCGGGTTGTCGGTGGTGGTTTCGGGCATTGAGCGTTGACGCTCTTCGGTTTCGAGCGCCATCGCTTCAATGTCTTCCAACCTCGCCGCACGTCGCCATGAGGACGACGGTAAACGTACACTTGACCACCAAGATTCGCTGTCGGCTCGCTTGTCTTGGTGCTCGAGATGAAGGACACTGGAGGGGTGTTGACTCATGGTGGCACGCAAGGCGTTCATGGTCAGTTCATGGAGCATGAGTTCGTTTTCAACCTCCAATGCGTCATGCTCGATGGACAACAGCGCCTCAAGGCCCATGCGTTCTTCCGCCCCTGAATGGAAGGCCATGACCGGTTGACCGAGACGGAAGAGGAGCCATCCACTTGAGCCGCCATCGCTCGGTGAACGAATCAACACCGCTCCGGACTGTTCGTGGACGGCTAAATTGCGCACCAAAACACGGAGAACATCAACGCCGCCGCGCCGTTGTTCAATCAAGTCGCCGTGTTCAATTGTGACCATGCAGACGCACCCTATGGGGCACCTTTCGCACCCCCCCTCTTGAAGAGTGCGGCAGGTTTGGGAAAAGGCGAACCGTTTCAAGTGATGGTTGACACGAGCCAACCATGCCCTCCTACACGGCCCAGCCCCTCTCAATCGAGGAGAACGTGCTGCTCGAGGAAGGGGCCGATTTGTTTGATGCCGGGAAGTTTTGGCATGCCCATGAATCGTGGGAAGATCTGTGGAACGAATTGAAGCGCAGAGTGGCTCCAACCGAGGAAATTCTGCTGGTCCAGGGCCTGATACAGACCGCTGCCATGCTGCTCCATCATGAACGCCACAATGAAGTGGGTGTCCGGAAACAGTGGGCCAAATTGAGTCCCAAACTCAACGGATGGTCGCTCGCGTGGGGATTTGATATCGCCCGTCATGTCGAGATCGTGGAGACCTACGCATCGGACGCTGGTGCCTGGAACCTCGTCGCCAACGAACATCGCCTACCCCGAGCGTGAGGTTCAAAGGAAAGGATGAGGTGAAGACGTCATGGAGCATCAAGGGAAGCAGTTGCCTTCGGACATGCTTCTCTTCATCCAGACACCCGTCGCAAGGCCACTGGTCAACGGACGAAACACAGCACTCGCCGGTAGCGTCGCATTGGCCCTGGTGCTGTTCGCTGTCCTCCGGTGGGTCGCCTTGAGTTCAACCCTCGCAGGCATGGTCGCCGCAGTCACCTTGGGACTCAACCTGACCGTGGTTATGCTGCGTTTCAATGCGCACGCCTCGACCCCCCTCGCCGTGAACATGAACCATCCGTTCATGGACGGCGAGCCCATGGGTCAGGCCAGGGTCATGGTCCAAATGGCCGACGGACGGTGGATTGACCCCGGCATGCACCGTGTTCGCACCGTCCCAGAGGAACTGCTTGGCGGCCACAACCTCGTTCAAGACACCGATGACTACCCGGTTTTGGGTCACTTCAAAACCAAAAGCGACACGAGCGGAACGCTCGCTCGACACCTCTCCCTCATCAATCAGGCGATTGCCCTACGGGATGCGGTGAACGATGTTCCCGATCCCATCGAGGATGCACGTGCCCGTGAAGCAATGGAAACGGGGTTGTTGGAACGTTCATGGCTCGAGGATGACAAAGAGGTCGAGGTGGAAAGCCCTCTGGTGTCTTTTTTCAGGGCAAAAGAATGATTCTTTTTTCCTGAATCCACCCCTATCTTCAAAACCGAGTTCACAAACCGAACCTTGTGCCAACCAATGAGACGTGGATGTCAAAGGTGGAAGCGTTGGCGCCAGCCGAGCAGGAAACACTGCTGGGAACATCCCTCTCCAGACGGTTCGCACGACTGCCGTTGTGGCTCGGTCATCCTGCGAACATCGGTGGCTTCTACGGCCTTTTGGTGGCCCTTGCGCTCTTGCTTCCTTACGCCTTTGGTGAGCAGAACAACGACGTCTGGGGTGTTCAGTGGATTTACCACACCTCGTTGCTGCTCGTTGCGTGCGGTATCAGCGGCTTTGTATCGTTGGTCATGGTGAGCGTCTCAAAGCGCCACCCGGTTGCGCCACCTCGACAGATTCTCTACCCGATGCCCTTTGTCGGACTTGCGTTGCTGACCGTGGACCGAGTGGGCATGGTGGGTGTTCCATCCATGCTCGTCTGGGCGTTGCTCCTGCTTCCCGGACCCATGTACGTTCACCTCTCATGGGCACCGCGTTGGCGGTTGTTGTGCATGATTGAAGACGGTAAGGACCCGTTCATCGGCATGCAAACCAAAGCCGAGGAAACCGTGGAAGCCGAAGAAATGGTGGGCGAAGACACGGAGATGCTCGAAGTCGTGGATGCGTTTGAGTCCGAATGAACTCAAATTACGCCGACCTGAGGGCCGACGTTCTCAAAGCACCTCAAGACAACGTCCAAGTCCTCTCGCGTGAGACCGGCTGACATCTGAGTGCGAATGCGGGCCTTGTCCTGTGCCACCATGGGAAACACGATGGCACCAGCCATGACCCCTTGCTCGCCCAACGCATGCGTCATGGCCTTTGCAGTTGAAGATTCGCCGCACATCACGGGGATGATCGGAGTCACGGATTCACCGGTGTCAAAGCCCATGGATTGGAGCTCCTTGCGGAAGTAATTCGTGTTCTCCCACAAGCGTGCGTGGTGTTCAGGCTCGGACATCAACACTTCGATGGCGGCCTTTTGGGCTGCTGCAACACCTGGAGGTTGCGATCCGGAGAGAAGCCACGATCGAGAATGATTCAGCGCATGGGTGCGGGTCATTTCTGTGCCGGCGAGAATACCGCCCTGAACCCCGAGTGCTTTGGAAAAGGACCCGGTCTCAAAATCGACCTGTCCTTGCAGGTTGAAGTGGTCAACAATCCCGGCTCCGCCCTCGCCCAGCACACCTTCACCGTGACAATCATCCACGTACACCATGGCCCCGTATTCTTGAGCAAGAGCCGTCACTTCATCCAACGGCGCAACATCACCGTCCATCGAGAACACACCGTCGGTGATGATGAGTTTTCGATCGGCGTCCTCGTGAGACTTCAACACCGCTTCCAACTCGCCCATGTCGTTGTGGCCGTACACTGCACGGGATGCCTTGGTCAAGCGAACGCCGTCTATAATGGAACCATGATTGAGTTCATCGGAAATAATGACGTCTTGCGGGCCGGTGACCAAAGCGGGAATCAGCCCCACGTTCACCGTGTAGCCAGCGCTGTAGATCAGCGACGCTTCCACGCCTTTGAATTCTGCAACTTTCTTCTCAGCCTCGAGGTGAATGTCCATGGTGCCAGCGATGGCTCGGACAGAGCCGCTGCCAGCTCCGTACTTTGCCGTGGCTTCCTGCATGGCTCCGACGACCTTCGGATGGGTCGTGAGGTTCAGGTAATTGTTGGCCGAGAGCATGATGGTGGGTTTTCCGTCCATTTGACACCGCGGGACGTTGGGGCCTTCGAGCGTGGGCGGTTCCCACAGCAAGGAGTTGTCGTTGAGTTCGTCGAAGCGAGCCTTCATCCAAGACATATCACCGGGCATGTTGGGGTCCTCGCCCAAACCAGCCGATGCTCATTCAAGGTCTTTTGTCTTGGGCGTCCACACCGACCATGGCCAAGACATCCTGGTCACTGATGTCGAGCACGTCCCCCTCGTTCAGAAGGTGGTCTCGAAGATCAAGCCGTCCGATGGCACGCCGATGAAGCGCAACAACCTCGCCGCCGACCGCTTCCACCATGCGCCGAATTTGGCGTTTTTTTCCTTCGCTGATCACGATGCAAAGCCGCCCGTCGCTCTCAACGGTCGCCTCAGCGGGAGCCGTTGTGTACCTCTCAACTTCGCCGTTGGTTTCCAATTCAATTTCCACACCGGATTGCAAACGTTGCACAGCCTCATCGTCGAGGCGGCGATTGGTGGTCACCTCGTAGCGCTTGGGCACCTTTGCTTGAGGCGATGCGAGCGAGTGAACCAAGCCGCCGTCGGTGGTGAGAATCAACAGACCCGTGGTGGCCTCATCGAGCCGACCGACCGAAACAAAACGGTCAAACACCGACGTCTCCAAGCGGTCATGGATGAGTTCAAACACGGATTGTTTGCCAAGTCGACGTTCTTGTTTGTTGAGTTTTGAGCAAATCATCCCGTACGGTTTGTTGACCAAGAAGGTGTGTTGGTTCACGGGAAGGTTGAGGCGCTGCCCGTTCCATTCCACGTGTTTGGAGTTGGGATTGAACTGGAACGCAATGTCCTTGACGATTGAGCCCGCCACGGAAACCTCACCTCGCCAAACGGCATCCTTGAGCGCACGCTTGGAAGGAAAGCGTCCTGTCTTGGACAAAAATTGGTGAAGGCGAATTTTCGGCATTGTGGTTGGGCTACGGCTTCACCGCATTAGGCCTTTCCAGCAGGTCGTGGGATTCAGGCCCAAGGCTGGCATCACTTTGATTCCGCAGGGGTCGCCTCGGCGCTGGCTTGGCGCGCCCGTTTGTTGGCCTGAACCGTTTCAAACGCCTTCATGACCGGAGCGAGCCGGAGGGCGCGCGCTTGGGCTTCTGCCTCCGACCGTGCAACGAGCGATTCGGCACGTTTTCGCTCGAGTTCCACGAGGGTAGCAGCCCGAATCATCACCTCTTCACGATCTGAGTTTGCCCGATTGAGGCGATGCTGTTGCTCAAGGGCTGCTTCGTCTTCATCGTCTCGACGACGAATCCATTTCCACAACGCTCGGGCACTCTGGAAGGCGGTGAAATAACTCGAGGTTGACATCTTCATGATCCAGTCCATGGGTAAGTTGGTCGGGAACGTATTTTTTGGTATCGCCCGAAAAACCATCAGCGTTATAATGCCATGGCGATGAAAATCACCCATGGCAACCCCTCGCCGTACCTTGTTCGTTTCCGCACTGGTCCTGCAACTCCTGATGGTAGGCGCCGCAGCATCCCCGTTGGCAGACGACATCAACCCGCTTGGTGATGCTTCGAAAATGAACACCGACCTGAACGAACGACTGGACGAAGCAAGCGATGCAACAGTGTTGCCGGTGATTTTCCAGTTGGTTTCGCCGATGACGGCTCACGATGAGGCCATCATCGAAGGAATGGGGCTGGACCTTCTGGGCGAGGCTCCCCTCGTTGACGGTGGCTTGGTGGAAGGCGCCGCCATCGATGTTCGACGATTTTCGTCGTGGGAGAGGGTCGAATACTTGGAATTGGACAAGCCGCTTGACTTCTTCTACCTGCCCTCCGAATGGGGCGGCCAGCCGAACCCCGGTATCATGATGCACGAGACCACCCATGTGGTTCGAGCGACGGATGCCTGGGACCGTGTCATCGTATCGCCAAGCGGTGAGATCTTGCGGGAAGTGGACCTTTCATTCACCGAATGGGACGGAGATGGGACTGCCATCGTCGACCTTGACACGGGCGTTGATGCGGGCCACCCAGATTACGACTACCTCGAACCGTGGTCGGGTGAGAAGACCCTTTATTCCGCGAAATACGGACCGAGCGGCTGGGTAGAAACCCGAAATTCCGACACCTCTTCAGGACACGGGACCCACGTCGGAGGCACGATCGCCGGCAACGGTGATGCCTCAGCGGGCCGACGCGCAGGCGTGGCCAAGGGCGGACAACTCGTGGCGCTTGGCACCGGAGACGGGGCCTCCATTTTCGCCGCAGAGCAAGGCCTCGAGTGGACCTACACCCACTCCGTACCAGGGCAAAACCCCTACCATATTCGCGTGGTGTCCAATTCGTGGGGCACCAACGGGGATTACGACCCAAACGGCGTGATCGCTCAGCTAACCGACCGTCTAACGTACGAAAACGGAGTGGCGGTCATCTTTGCAGCCTCCAACTCGGGCGGGTCAGGCGCAGAATGCTCGGGCGACTTGCGCACCAACGTGTACGCCAACACGCCCTCAGCGATTTCGGTCGCAGCGCTCACCCACGACGGCACAGCAGTCACCTCCTTTTCGTCTCGCGGCTGCATGAATCAACAGCACACCTGGCCCGACGTTGGAGCCCCTGGCCGAGACATTTGGGCCACCGCTCCCCGAGGCACGGCCATCGACGCCTCCACCCGAACGCAGGGTGATCTGTACTACATGTCCATCTCGGGAACCTCAATGGCCACGCCCCACGTTGGCGGCATGGCCGGCATATTGCTCGACGTTGCACCCTCACTCGGCGCAGCAGATTACCACCGAGACGACCACGATTTCGGCGACAGTTTGGTCGGCGGTGATGGCACGGCGGCTTACGGACAATTCGAGGACTGGAACGAGCGCAACAACAGCCGTGTCCACGAGATTGAACTCATTCTGGAATTAACGGCGCGCTACGAGGGAATGGAAAATTCGTGCGAGGACGGCAACGCCGACGATTCGTGCAACGACATACCCGAGGAATGCTACCGAAGTGCCACGGGCCAGTGCCACGATTGGCGCATCGGCCACGGACTGACCGACGTTGATGCGGCGGTTGCGCTCGCACGCACGCTTCAACTGATGCGAGACCAGGACGCCGACGGCATTGTTGACCACCCCGAGTACACCGTGTTTGATGCGTTTGAACTCTACGAGAGCATGATGACCACCGTGTCCATACCCACCAACACCGACCGAATCCGACACGCATGGAAGGGCGACTGGAACCACTTCAACAACGGGCAAACGGGGGCCGTCTACTACACCGAGGATTCGCACTACGTGTGGATTCCTAACGGCACCGTCCGCCTTGAAGCGACCTTCTCGGCCACGGAAGTTGACCTCGACACCGGACAAGCCGGCGCCCTCCAGCTCGCCATTGACTTGGGCGAGGACGGAAGCGACGACGCTCAAGGACAAGGCAATCGACTTGCTGATTCATGGTACTACGACCTCCCCGTTGACGAATCTGCGTGGGGCAAGTGGGCTCATTTCGACGTTTCGGGGTCGGCTGTGACCCTGTGGGGTTTCCTGAACGACATTGAATTCTTCGAGTCTCGGGTCCCCTACACCGTGGACGTGATGTTGACGATGGACCTCTCTCAGCCGGTCAACGTGCAGTTTGAGCAACGCCCAGACTTCTACACCGACCTCAACCCAACCACGCCTTCCGAAGACTACGATGGTTCGATGGACGGCATGCTTACCTTCACGCGGCCTGCTTACGATCAAGCCACCGTTGTCTCGCTCATCCAACCCAAGAGCACGGGTGGAGGTACGTCGTCCAGCGACGGGTTCTTCTCAAACCTAGGCGGTCTGATTGCCGACCACCCCCTCGCTGTCATCTTTTCTCTGTTGATGCTCGCCGGAGCCGCTGGGACGGCTGGCTACGCCGTACGGCTTCAGACCGAAGACGAGATCGAGCTTTTTTT
>VMHT01207322.1_pt1 | contig 14379 bp, 29 predicted proteins | sample 4693611 | NCBI WGS metagenome assembly VMHT01 (sample SAMN12280063, study PRJNA550983) | marine metagenome | isolation source: seawater sampled from same location over 5 years 0.02-0.2 micron viral filtrate | place: USA: collected off the coast of southern California halfway between the port... ... | reverse complement strand
TTTCTGGTTTGGTTGATTTACCAAATAAACTTCTATTTGCCATTTAAAGCCTCCGATAAGTTATAGTCAAAGTTTTTTGGGCTACAAGTCATGTCGTATAATTGTTTCTTACTTGTAGCAGGTTGATATGCTCCCTTGTGAGTTGGTACTAAAGCGAAAGTAGCCTTGATACTAGAATCCATAAGAGAAGCACAAGTAATACAGTAATCAGCGAAGAACTTTGCCACAGCTTTTCTCTTGCTCGGGACATCATTCCCACATTTTTTACATTCATAAAAATCCATATTCCTTCCTCGTCATTGTGATTATTATTTAAGTATTATAGCAAAAACCCCCAACTAATCAAATTAGCAGGGGGCTTGTAGTGAATGTGAATAGCTGTGAATTAGCTACAGTTGTGAATCTCTGTGCTTTGATACTGCGTGTAGGAATCTATTCGCATCAAATTTGTGATTGTCTGTTTTAAAGAAACCAGTTAGCAGAGTGACATCTGCATCAGAGATATTGGAGTTGCCAATTATCTTGGCAATCTCCTCATAGTGTTTACGTGTGAACTTAGGCATATGAATCGCCTAACACAAAACGCTCAACCTCATCAGGAACGCCATATTTACTGGCAACTTGTTGGTAGTTGTCAGCGTGTTCTTGAGCCTTATTTAAGAACTCAACGGCTTCATGATGTGAATTAACAACGACTAATGGTATGCCATTGAAAGTGTCAGGCAATCTGCCATCATTGTGAACGTGACGTTTTTTCGCCCATATCACATACTTGTTATCATATTCACGTTTGCGAATATCGAACTTATTATAATCAAATGTTCCCATTTTATTTCCTTTTAGTTTTATTGATATCCCATCTATAAAATATATGGTCATCAATTCTTGTTATATAGGTTTTAGTTTCTGCCCAACTAGGTTGGACATAGTGAGCATGGTAGTGAGTTGCTCCTTCAACGAAATCGTCAATGTTGCCATAATAAACACCATTAGCAACTCGCAAAGCAAGTTCCCACGATTTCTTTTGTCTGGCTTTATCACTCTTGCCATCACAATACCAACTGAATTGGCATTGATTCTTTATAGGTATATTAGGATTTGATTTGTAAGTCAAACCTTGCTTAACAACATCACAGACATTGTTAGGATACCTGTAATCTTTAACTCTATTCATTACAACTTGTGCGACTGCAATCTGTCCCACGAGGCTTTGGTTCTTTGCCTCGTGGTATGTATTGAGTGCCAAGCAGAATACTGCTTCAATAATCATATTAACCTCCATTAAAGTGCAAGGTAAAACCCTGCATAAAATATTAAAACAAAAATGACTGAGAAGAATATAGCTTCAAACCATTCACGCATTTGATTCTCCATTAAAACCAGAGGATACAATCTTTACTCTGAACATATCCTTTGCCATACTTGAGGTAAAGTATTTGTATTGCTGTTGAGCCACCATAGGTTTATCTGTAGTGAACTCATGGATTTTTTTACGATTACCAACAGTATATTTGATGGTAAAAGTTTTAACAGCGTTTAGTTCTTTTGTCATCAGACATCTCCTCAATGTGAATACGAAATAAATTCTTAAATACTTTTCTATAAATACCTAGACCTTTCTCAGCAGTCTCGCGAGTTTTATAACGAGTCAAAGTAACGAAATCATCAACCTCGTTACAATGATATTGAACAACAAATTGTACTTGCATTTAGTTCTCCACAAAATAGTTTAAATAAACAATACCAAGATTACTTTTAATAAACTGGTACAACACATTCTTATCACGTGTTGGACAAACACACTCAATACCATTAGCCGTAACTAAACGAAGTAAACCTCGCTTATGTAAGTTACGAATAAGAATATTATTGTGTCCACATATGACATGAATACCACGATATACTAAAGCAGTCTTCTCGCCCAACTGCATAAGAATATCTGATAAGACTTTCGCCTCGCTTTTCAAGGTTAGTTCCATAACTGTCTCCTATATCTGTTAAAGGTTTTCCTCGATTTGTTAAGAGTAGTATATCAAACTGAAATAGTTAATCAAATTAGAAAATGTGTGAATTGAAAAATCATAGGCTTTTTATAGCTCCTGCCGCTGATAGTAGTTACAGCTAATAAATATATGATAGAAGTATGCGAAGCATTCATATGATAGAAATTTATGATAAATTTCAGCAGGAAAAATAATAATTTTTTAAAAATATATATTTAAAATTATCCAATAAAATCAACTATTTAACCTCCCACTAGGGGGGAGTTAAGTAATTGATAATAAAAGATTTTTTTAAATATAATTTCGTAAGCTGATTAAATAACTAATTAATTTGATTAACTTATATATTTTGATAATATGTCTTTGTTGGTTGGTTTTGGTTATCAATCAGCAAGGGCAACCAAGCCCAAGCAGACCATTTTTGAAAGGAACTTAAAATGGAAAATACAAACGTAAAAACTCAACTTTTCTTAAAAGAAAATTTTATCCCTACTCATAAAGATTTAAAATCAGCAAATGCAGATTTAGGAAAATCTTTAATTGAGCAGTCCAATCACATTGTAAAAGGTGAGAAATTATATGTAACGATTGCAATGATTTGTTCAGATATAATTTATTTCAAGACCACCAAAGGCAAAATTAAAAACTCAAATACTAAATGGGTTTCTTCAATGCCTTTACCTTTATTTACAGATGTAGAGGAAGAATTAAAAAAGGTTGTTAAAAACTCTTGTACTTTTGAAGATGAATTAAATGAAAGTTTATTTTTAAAAATGCAGTCCTCTTTTCAATCTTCCTTAAGACTTGCTTTTTTAGTCGTAGGTAATGATACGGGCTATGAGTATTGCCAAAGGCGAGACAGTAACAAAAAGGCAGACAGAAAGCATTTAAAAGGCGACCAATTAGCACTTGCCAAAAGACAAAATCAAGACTTGGTTTTTGATTGCTTTTATGATGCCTCAAAAACTTTCCCAAAAACTGCAAGTAAAACTGTTGTTGGGGAATTCGATAACACCCCAAATTATTTGCAAATTGCGACTAGGGAAAATATTAACGACAGTTACAGCAAATTTATTGTAGGTCGAGAGGTTGCAAAAAATGGTGCTGAATTCGTTAAACAAGGAACAAGGGAAACCACCAACAAAGGACAATTTGTAATTCCTGAGAACCGAAAAGATTTTAGAGCTTTATTATTTAACTTTGAAACTTGGTTAACTTCCCAACTTCCTGAGAAAGATGAAAATAACTGTAATCATCTTTCTTTATGGGAAGATGAGGAGGCAGATTTAATTGAGAAAAATGCTTTTGTTAAAGATGGAAAAAACGGAAAAAATCAACCGACTATTTCCGAATTATTAGTTAAATTAAATAACACCATTGATGTAGTAATAAACCAACTTGGTAATACTAATAAACTTTCTGACATCACAGATGGCGATTTAAACGCCAACAAGAAAGCAAAAGCGGATAACCTAGTAAATGCTAGGCTAAACCAAGAACAAGCCCACAAGCTTAAAAAATCAGCTTAACAACAAATAAAACTAGAGCCGTATTATTAATTTAATACGGCTTTTTTTATGTCTAAAATCTATCATGTTGCAAAAATATCACTACTATCAAAAAAATTTTCCATCTACATTACTATCAGAGTTAATTACTTACTATCATTCTCGTACTATCATAAGGACTAAAGACTATATACTATCCTGCCCTGTGCAGGTGGCTGTTGCATTTATATCACATTGACTTGTTGCGTTTATATCACAGTTATTTTATACACAAATTGATAATTCCAACATAGTCTATATCATTATTTATAATAGGCAGTATCAAAAAAACTCATAGGCGAATACAAATCTAAGAATAAAGCATAATATTAGTTAACTATTCAGCTATATTAGAAAAAACCTAGTAATATCAAAGAGTTATGTTAGTGCAGTCAAAGGGTACGCATGACCCATACCCCCTCCTATACGTTATATATACAGCTACGACACAAAATTAGGGAAATACTTCTATATACCAGAGGGCGGCTACTTACTTTAGATACAAAAAAAGCCCCATATAGGAGCTTCTGTAGTAAAATCAACGGTTTAGTCCCTTATACCAGGGGTCTTTAGTTGTTCTTTTTGCTTTCTTTTTCTTGGGATTTGCCTTTTCTTGTTCTTCTTGGCGTAACCTTTGAATGAGAGCAAGTGTATCGCTATCGGGTTTCGTCCTTTGGGGGGCTTCTTTGATGACATATTCTCCTCGTTGATACTTCAGGGGTGATTTGTACTCTTTTTCAAAGTATCTCTTGGGAGTATTTGTATTTTTCCTATATATCTCGACCATAATCTCTAAGAGTCTCCCTTAGGGCATAAAAAAAGCTCCAGAAGGAGCATATATGTATCACCCTGAAAAAGAAAAAAGGGCAAAAAAGAAAAACATGGATTTTATACCAAGTTTTTGGGACCTTGTCAACCCCCTAAATAAAAATAAATTTTAATTGACACTAATTTATGTACAATTACCACATTATGTGGTATAATATGTATATTATGACTGTACAACCAAAATTTGGTTCTTTATTAGAGCAAATCTGCTATGAGTATGAGAAATATGGTAGATTTAAAACACATATACCAAGCCATCACGTTATTTACATACGTGCGGCTTTAAAAGGACGTACTGGGAAAGACTTCAGCGTTGAGGATATAGAAAAGGCATTGGTAGCGGAGGGTATGTCGCAGTATGTATAGAGAGTAATCTCTATCGTCACAGAGCAGCTTGATACTGTACTTATTCCTGCGGGGTTCGATGCAGTTACTCAAGTTTAGGGCGAGATTATACTAATGTCGGTCTCGCCCATTATTTTTAGGAAGAAGAATGTTTAAGACACTTGTATTAGTATGTTTATCCACAAATCCAAACATATGCCAAGCACTAGAGGATTTGTATGGACCATACGAGACTCATAAGCAATGTATACAAAGAGCGTATGAGATAGCAAGGGATTTACCAGAACACATGCCTGACTACGTGGCTATGAAGTATAAATGTGTAGACCCCTTTGATAAAAGAGTTGATAAGAAGAATATCTAATGGCAGGGATGAAAGGGCACACTATAAAGGGTGGACACAAGCGACCCACTAAGAAGGGTGCTGGTATGACTGCTAAAGGTGTGGCTAAGTATAGAAGAGATAACCCTGGAAGTAAATTAAAGACTGCAGTCACTGGTAAAGTAAAACCAGGGAGCAAGTCGGCAAAGAGAAGAAAGTCATTTTGTGCTAGAAGTGCTGGTCAGATGAAACAGTTTCCAAAAGCGGCAAAGAATCCGAATAGTCGTTTGAGACAAGCAAGGAGAAGATGGAAGTGTTAATGGAATTAAACTTTAGATTATTTAAGGTACTTAATAAGATTAGCAATAATTGCTACAGACGTTATGTACGATTATTACATAAGTCTCAGGGAAGAATATAGGAGAATATTTATGGCTGGCGAAAAAAAGAAAAATCCAACTCCATTTGGTAAAATGTTTAGAGGTTCATTTAAGAACAGAACTAAGGGTACAAAAGATAATCCTTTGACTGAATATGAAAAGCAGATAATAAAGAAGAAGGAAGAAGATAAGCAGAAAACTAAGAATGCTACTTTTTTTGTAAAAGCTGGACAGTTTGGTAAAGGGAATCTTAGTGGTATAGCACAAGAACTTGGACTTACTTTAAAATCTTTAGAAAAGGATAATCCTAAAATAGCCAACTTAAATAAGATAAAAGATGGACAGAATATTAAAGTACCTGTGAGAAAAAAGACGTTCTTTGAGAAATATATAGCAGGGACAAAAAACTCCCCTACTGTTGTTAAAAACATAAGAACCACTGATAAACCAAGAAAAGAAGTAGTTTACAAAAAAGGTGTCAAAGGACCTGTATATAAAGGTATGTCGCAAGCAGATATGAAAAAACTCCAAATGAAAAAAAGGGGTGGTAAGATTAGCGGAAAAAGTAAATAATGTTAGCAGCGTTAATAGGACCTATAGCTAATTTAGCTGGTACATGGTTTGAAAACAAAGTTGAGAAAACAAAGGCTGAGGGACAAGCTAAAGTCGCAGAGGCTAGAGCTCGTGCTACTGTTGCAGAGAAAGTTGCAGCTGGTGAGGTCGAATGGGAAGGCAAGATGGCTGATGCTTCGGTGGATTCTTGGAAAGACGAGTTCGCGTTAGTTGTGCTACTTACTCCAGCTATTCTAGTTTTTATTCCAGGGATGACGGAATATGTTGAACATGGATTTACAATATTGGCAACTCTTCCAGAGTGGTATCAGTACTTATTATATATTGCAATTAGTGCAAGTTTTGGAATCAAGGGAGTTGGACAAGCCGCAAAGATGTTTAAGAAAAAATAATGGCATTTAAAGATTATATAAAAGGTAAAAAATTAGTTGGTAAGAAAACTAACTTAAAAACTACATATAAAGGTAAACCTGTAAATAGACCTGTATATATAAATAAAGATGGTGAAAGAGTATCTGAGCAGTCCAGAACATTTAAGTATAATAACAAAGTAATAAATATACCAACTATACATAGAGGGTATCAATTTAAAGTTCCAGAGTTAAGGGCAATGTTGGATGAAGGACTTATAAAACCGACAAGTGTAAGTAGAGCCAATTTAACTAGTAAGGCAACAGGTAACCCCACGGCTAATTTAAAAACTCAATATAAAACCATGGGCAAAAAAGCAGGCGAAAGAAGTAAGAATTTAAGGATGAGTAAATGAATTTAGTTACACTACAAGATGAGATAGCCAATGATGAAGGCGTTGTATATGAAACGTACCACTGCTCGTTAGGTCATTTAACAGGAGGTATAGGACACCTTATCACAGAATGGGATGAAGAGTTCTACGAACAACCTATAGGTACTAAAGTCTCACATGAGCAGATTAACGATTGGTTCACAAAAGATATAAATACTACACTAAGAGACTGCAAAGATATATTTCCTGACTTTGATACTTTACCTTCTGAAGCACAATTAGTAATTGCGAATATGTGTTTTCAATTAGGTAGACCAAGATTAAGTCAATTTAAAAACTTTATTGCGGCTATAAACGATAGAGATTGGATTAAAGCTGCTGAAGAGATGGAAGATTCCAGATGGCATAAGCAGACAACTGCGAGAGCGGAGCGTCTGATAGCACGCATTATTAACCTAGGAGTACCAGTATAATGGAAAAGATTACAGATAAAGATTTAAAGAAAGCTAAAGACAGAAAGTTTATGACTGAATCAAAAGCTCTTGTTAGTAAAATTGGCAAAGGTGATAAGATTGATACAAGTAAAATGAAAATGCGTACAGATACTAGTAAGAAGTCTCTAGCAGATGCATATAGATTTAAAATGGATTTGCCGCCTAGTATGTCGGATGCCCAAGTTATTAAAATGTTTCAAAATCAAGGTGTGTCAGACCAAGATGCCGCCCTTAAACAAAGAATGAAGCAAAAGAAGCAAAAGGAGCAAAGTGAGCAAAAAGACAAAGATTATAATAATCCTCGTATATCTGACAGAGATTTACAAATATTAAATAAAAAATATAATAGCTTGGGTAAAAAAGCTGGAGGAGCTAAAATTGGTAAGAAATCAATTATGGACCTACCAACTAACGTACCAAGATTAATGAGAGGTGCTATGCTTGGAGACCTTAATAAAGATGGAAAGATGTCTGGGTACGAAACAGCTAGACAAAAAGCTATTACAAAAAGTATGAATGAGCAAAAGCCTAAAGAAGCCATGAGTGGTTTAGCTGTAGGTATAAAGAAAATTAAAAACAAATGAGCGACGCACAGAAAAGAACTAATTACTTTGATTTAAAAAGGGACGAAACTATGGCTCTGAACGAGTACATAAAAAGTCCTGTATCTGATAGGGATTTAAAAAGTAATCCCCCAGTAAAAGAAATAGATATATCTAAAAGAGCCATTGGTAAAATATCTATGAAAAAAGATAAACCTAGTATTATGGATTTACCTACTAATAATAAAAAAAATAAAACTAAATATACTAAAACTGCAGACTTAGGTAGTTTTATGAATTTTATGGATGCTAACATTATGGACGGAATAACCATAGGAGCAATAGTAGGAAGTGGGTATACTGCACACACTGTTAATAAAGCACGAAAAATGTTGCAGGGGCGAGAAGGTCGTAAGTACGGCAAAAAGAAAAACAAATAGCAATATAGGAGACAACCATGGCTATGAAGAAAAAAGCGACTAAAAAGAAAATGACTAAAGGATACGCTAAGGGCGGTGCTAAAATGAAGAAAATGATGATGGGCGGCTCAAAGATGACTAAAGGCTATGCCAGAGGCGGAGCGATTAAAAAGAAGTAATGTCGTATCTCATAAGTAACGTACCTCATTTTAAGTGTTGGGTACGAAGGGAGTTTACGTGCAACCACCAAAGACACCATGGAGATTTTCTTCATGCTATGGTTATAGCCGTAAACACAATTCCCGATAGGTCTTTAAGCTTCCAAGTTGTTTTCACTGGTTGCGAAATAGACAGAGAAGATGGTCCTGATGAGAATGTTCATGGAGGAGCAATGTGGGCACGGATGCCTATACAAGCCTTAGTCGCAGATATACCTGTAGAAGAATGGGCAGAACCTATGGAAGACCATTTGTGCCAACCATGGGATTGCGAATCAAGAACACACAGTGTTGTTGTTATGGATAGAGTCAGCTCTTCTCCGTGGCTATGCAAGATTGATAATCAGTTTCATAAAGGTAAGTATTTGTTTACAGTTGACTATACAGATAATGATATTGCAGATGACCCTTCACAGCATAAACAGTCTCATGTCTTATATTTAACTGATGCAGGTAAATGGACAGGTAACGTAGTAGCTCTACCAAACAATAGAGTAAGAGCAACAAGTCCTGCACTATGGAGAACTGGAGAAGGAGCACCTGATTTTGTACCCTCTCAGCATATGCACTCTGCAGAATCACATGAAACTTACTTAGACCCTTCAGTAACTTTCAATAATTTATATTCAAATGGAAAGAAGAAGTAATGCCACATTATACTAAACCATTAAAGAAAGTTATTAAAGGATTAACTAAATCAGTTAAGACGCATGCAACACAGGCTAAAACTCTCAAAAAGATAGAGAAAGACCAGAGAACAAGGTACAAGAATGTCCATACCAAAAAGAAAAAAAAGTGACCCAAAAGTAGGGACAGGTAAAAAACCAAAAGGCTCAGGTAGGAGGCTTTATACAGATGAGAATCCTAAAGACACTGTCAGCATTAAGTTCGCGACTGTATCGGATGCTAAGGCTACGATATCTAAAGTTAAAAAGATTAAAAAACCGTATGCTAGGAAAATACAAATCCTTACTGTCCTTGAACAACGAGCCAAAGTATCTGGGAAAAACGAACAAGCGACGCTTGCGAAAAAAGCAAAAGCACAATTAAAAAGAAAGAAAGAGAATGAAAAAGGATAGATGCGAAACCTGCGAATGTTATGACTGCGATTGCGATGAGTGCAATTGCGAATGCCATAAAGAAAAGCCAACAGAGGAACAATTAGAATTAGACTTTGTTAACTAATGATTGAGTTTGTGTTAGTGTTTATGATGGGAATAAGAGTAGTAGACCAAACACAAACCTTTGAAGATATAGATAGGTGTTTGTATTTTGCTGAACGCTTACACCGACAACCCTCAATACCACAACAGGAAGGACCTAATCTACAGATAACAGCATATTGTAAGCCAATAAGGAAAAGATAATGTTAGCAGAACTCGCGGCAGCAAATGCAGCTTTTAGTGTAATAAAGAGTTTCGTATCAAACGGAAAAGAACTTACAGGTTGTGCTAAACATATATCTGACTTTGTTTTTTCAAAAGAACAACTGGAGAAGAAAGCAAAGAAACAAAAATCCAAAGGTGGTGGAGGAGACTTAGAAGAGTTCATGGCTCTTGAGCAAATAAGAGAAAAAGAAGAAGAGCTCAAGAAGATGATGATATATATAGGCAGACCTGGATTGTGGCAAGATTGGCAAGAGTTTCAGGCAGAAGCAAGGAAGTCCAGACGATATCAAGAAAAGATGGCGGCTAAACGTCAGGCAGAGTTAGTGGAGTACATGGGTTATGGAATAGCTTTTATATTTGTATTATTCTTTGGAGGATTATTAGCTTGGATTGTTGGTAAATGGACAGGAAAATTTTAAGCCCGTGCATCGGTGTTTGCACACTAGAAGACGATATCTGTAAAGGATGTGGTAGAACAATAGAAGAAATAAAGGAAGCTTACGAATGGCAGCAAAGAAAAAATCATCAGGTTCACCAAAACCAAAAAACGCAAAGCTCTACGCCTCAGTAAAAGCAGAAGCTAAAAGAAAATTTAAGGTATACCCATCAGCGTATGCAAATGCTTGGTTAGTTAGAACCTATAAAAAAAGAGGTGGTACTTATTAATGGCGTACAAAGGAGGTTTACGTAAATGGTTCAAAGAGGACTGGAGAGATGTAGCTACAGGCAAACCCTGTGGGCGTAAATCAGCAAGTAAGTCTAAAAGGAAGTACCCAGCGTGTCGCCCCAAGGCAGTCGCAGATAGGATGTCGAAGGGACAAAAAAGTGCGGCAGTCGCTAAAAAAAGAGCCGCAGGAAATACAGGAGGTAAGCCCACAGCAATTAAGTGGTCCATATCACCCAGTGGACGAAAACGGAAAAGAGTATCTAAAAAGAGATGACAAGAAACTACAGAAAAGAGTACGACAGATACCACGGAAATCCAAAGCAAAAAAAGCGAAGAGCTTCAAGGAATGCAGCTCGAGCGATAATGGCTAAACGTGGTCTAGTCACTAAAGGTGATGGCAAAGACGTACATCATACCACAGGTAATCCCATGAATAATAAGAAGAGTAAATTATCTGTAAAACCAAAAAGCAAAAATCGTTCTTTTGCTAGAACCAAAACAGCTAGAAAGAAGAATCCTCGTGCATAAAGAATTAACAGAATTACAAAATAAATTCTTAGATGCTTTGTTTGGTCCTGCTAAAGGTAATCACGCTAAGGCTATGAAGATTGCAGGATACTCAGAGTCAACTAACCCACATCATATTATTAACTCAGTGCGAAAGCATATAATAGAGAGAGCAGAATTAGAGATGGCAGTCAATGCTCCTAAAGCTGTATTATCAATGGTCGGTGTCATAGATGACCCATCAGCTATTGGTAACAGAGAAAGACTAGCCGCTTCACAACAGATATTAGATAGAGTAGGATTATCTAAAGTAGAGAAGTTAAACGTCACATCAGATAAACCAATGGGCGTATTTATTTTACCAGCTAAAGCAGATGACACCAGCACAGAAATTGAATCCGACTAATAGATATAAGACACTAAAGGGTCCGACAATACCTTGGGGATACGAAGCAAATAGCATCGACCCACATTTATTAGAACCAGTAGACGAACAACTAGAAGCCTTATCAATGGCAGAAGATTACTTAAAAGAGTCTTCATATCCAGAAGTAGCTAGATGGTTAACAGAATACACAGGACGTAGCATAACTCCGATGGGATTATGGAAGCGTATAAAGACAGACAAAACAGATAGACGAAGGCATGCTGAACAAAAAAGCCGCACCGCCAAGACCCAAGCTGAAGGCAACATCAAAGCCCAAGCCTTTAACTAAAGAAGAAAAAGACTTAGTTAAAGCTAAGAAACAACAAAGGTCTGCACGTGTGCGTTTAAACATAGCACAACGTAAATTAGCTAAGATAGCTAGGAGCACAGAAGATAATGACATTGCCGAGAAAGCTGCAGAGAGTTTACCTGAAACTTATCCTGTCCAGGAGGAACCAACTCAAGAAGTATTATTCCAGCCAAATCCAGGACCACAAACAAACTTTTTAGCTGCTCCAGAACGAGAAGTATTATATGGAGGGGCAGCTGGGGGTGGCAAGACGTATAGTCTGATAGTAGACCCGCTACGTTACTGCAACAACCCGAATATGAACGCTCTTATATTAAGACGTACAAATGACGAACTTAGGGAGATTATACACAAATCTCAGGAAATGTATCCTCAGGCTTTCCCTGGGGCTAAATGGATGGAGAAAAAGAGCCAATGGACTTTCCCGTCTGGTGCTAGAATTTGGATGACATATCTTGAACAAGAGAAAGACGTTCTAAGATACCAAGGACAAGCATTCACTTATATTGGTTTTGACGAGTTAACACAGTATCCGACACCATATGCTTGGGATTATTTGCGTTCGCGTCTTAGAACTGCAGACCCGTCGCTCCCCGTTTACATGCGAGGTACGACAAACCCTGGAGGACCAGGGCACGGCTGGGTCAAAAAAATGTTCATTGACCCTGCTCCAGCGGGTAAGCCGTTTTGGGCGACAGATATTACGACTGGGGAAACCTTAAAGTACCCCAAACAACATGCGAAGTCTGAGCAGCCTTTGTTTAAGAGAAGATTTATCCCTGCGAAGTTAATGGATAATCCTTTCTTATATGAGCAGGGAGACTACGAAGCGATGTTGCTGTCTCTACCAGAGACACAACGTAGACAATTATTGGAGGGAAGTTGGGATGTTGCAGAAGGTGCGGCTTTTTCTGAGTTCGATAGGCGATATCACGTTACGGATGTATTTACGATTCCAGACAATTGGAGAAAATTTAGGGCATGCGATTATGGATACTCTTCCTATTCTGCAGTCTTATGGTTTGCAGTTGACCCAGCTACTGAGCAACTCGTGGTCTACCGCGAAATGTATGTATCGAAATATACAGCCAAAGATTTGGCGTTTGCTATCTTGGATGTGGAAAGAGGTGATGGACAAATCTCGTATGGCGTACTCGACAGTTCGTGTTGGCATAAAAGGGGTGACACGGGTCCTTCCTTGGCGGAACAAATGATTTCAGTTGGTTGTCGTTGGCGACCAGCAGACAGAAGTAAAGGAAGTCGTGTTTCAGGTAAGAACGAAATACATAGAAGACTTCAGGTAGATGATATTACAGAGCAGGCAGGTCTAACCATATTTAACAACTGTACTAACTTGATTGCACAGTTACCTATTATACCTTTAGATAAAAGTAACTCTGAAGATGTAGACACGAAAGCAGAAGACCATTTGTATGATGCTTTGAGATATGGTATAATGACCAGACCAAGGTCAAGGTCTATATTTGACTATGACCCAGCAGCGATGCCTAGAACATGGAATCCTGCAGATAGAGTATTTGGATATTAAACATGGAAAATGAAAACGAAAACATAGAAGAAATAGTATTTGTTCCTAAAGACCCAAAGGATGAATTAGCTAACTATGTTACAGAAAAATTTACAACTGCAGAAGATGCAAGACTCTATGATGAGCAAAGATGGCTAAACTCCTATCGTCAATACAGAGGCATATATAGCACAGACACACAATTTACAGAAACTGAGAAGTCTCAGGTATTTATTAAGATAACTAAAACAAAAGTTTTAGCAGCCTATGGTCAAATAATAGATGTTTTATTTGCAGGGCAAAGATTTCCACTAGGTGTAGATGCAACTAGAATACCTGATGGCGTAGATGAAGCAGTAAACTTTGACCCCAAAGAACCAGATAATGCATTAGAAGAATTAAACAATGTATATGGTTTCCCTGGAGATGGACAAGATTTACCAAAGGGGGCAACCCAAGAAACACTACAAGAGAGAAAACTAGGTGCATATGAAGATGACCTTGAATCTATAAAAGAAAAATTAAAGTCTGGCACAGGTCTAACACCAACTGCACAAACATATTACCCAGCACAAAAAGCTGCTAAAAGAATGGAAAAGACTATTCTTGACCAACTCGAAGAATCAAAGGCCTCTAAGCATCTAAGAACAGTTGCTTTTGAGATGGCATTATTTGGTACAGGAATACTTAAAGGACCTTTTGCTTTTGATAAAGAAAGAGCTAACTGGGATGAAGAAGGTAACTATTCACCAGAGAGCCAAACTGTACCAAGAGTAGAATCAGTTTCCACATGGAACTTCTACCCTGACTATGATGCAAACAATATGTCAGAGGCAGAGTACGTTATTGAAAGACACAAGCTAAGTTACTCAGAACTAAGGAACTTAAAGAAGAGACCTTACTTTGATACCGATGCTATAGATGAGTGTGCCGAGATGGGATACAACTATACACGTAAATGGTGGGAGAATGATTTAAGGGATAACGAAACTCAATATGATGTAAACAGATTTGAGGTACTAGAGTTCTGGGGTAATATAGACAGAACTATGGCAGAAGAAGCTGGATTAGATATACCTAATGATTTTAAAGACGTAGATACATTACAAGTTAACATATGGGTATCAAATAATAAG
>VMHT01136537.1_pt1 | contig 14385 bp, 22 predicted proteins | sample 4693611 | NCBI WGS metagenome assembly VMHT01 (sample SAMN12280063, study PRJNA550983) | marine metagenome | isolation source: seawater sampled from same location over 5 years 0.02-0.2 micron viral filtrate | place: USA: collected off the coast of southern California halfway between the port... ... | reverse complement strand
CATTTACCCCAGATTAGGTAGCGCGGATCCTGCACCGACTAGCGCAGATTAGGTAGCGGGGACCGCCTACCCCAGACTGAGTAGCGGGGACCGCGAATCATTTACCGCAGGCGGGGTAGTTGGTCCGCGGAAAATTACCTGGGACCCAGTATTATCGGGGCATTTTTCCACCATCAAAAAACCAAAAAAATCGCACCAAAAACGACGGCCCGCGGTGCGTGGGCACGAGGGCAAGGGCCATGTTTCTCTCAAATATTTCAGCGTAAAAACGAACAGCTATTTACTATTATAAAAATATGGTTATTTTAAAGGCTCAGGGGCCCCGATGAACGTACAGATAAACCACACGACGGAAGATAAGCTTTTGAAGCTTGAACTGCGGTTAGCGCAGCTTGAAAAGAACGATGCGTGTAAGGATGATTTTTTAACTTTTGTAAGATCTATGTGGCCTGAGTTTATAGCGGGGAGGCATCATCATATTATTTCGGAGAAGCTTCAGCGGGTCGCGAGTGGTGATTTAAAGCGTTTGATTATTAACATGGCACCGCGGCACACGAAGAGTGAGTTTGCGTCTTTTTTGTTTCCTGCGTGGATGATGGGCCGTAATCCGCGAATGAAGATCATTCAGGCGACGCACACGACGGAATTAGCGGTGAATTTTGGTCGTAAGACAAAGAATTTGATTGACAGTGATGATTATAAGACAGTGTTTCCAGATGTTAAGTTGGCTGCAGATAGTAAGGCCAGTGGTCGGTGGGATACGAGCAGTGGCGGGATGTATTATGCTGTTGGTGTTGGATCGAATTTGGCGGGCCGTGGTGGAGATTTAGTGATTATTGATGATCCGCATTCGGAGCAGACGGCTATGAGCAACAGTGGTTTTGACGATGCGTGGGATTGGTATACTGGGGGCCCCCGACAGAGGTTACAGCCGGGTGGTAGTATTGTTTTGGTACAGACGCGGTGGTCGGAGAAGGACATGACGGGTCAGTTATTGAGGGCAATGGCTAAAGACCCGTTAGCGGATCAGTGGGAAGTTGTGGAGTTACCTGCTATATTTGAGGATGGCAAGGCGTGTTGGCCTGAGTTTTGGAGTTTGGATGATTTGACCGCGGTCCGCGCGTCTATTCCATTGAGCAAGTGGAATGCCCAGTATCAGCAGAATCCTACGGGTGAGGAGAATGCGATTATACCACGGGAGTGGTGGAAGAAGTGGGAGAAGGAGAAGATCCCGCAGTTACAGTATGTGATACAGAGTTATGATACGGCTTTTAGTAAGAGGGAGACGAGTGACTATAGTGCGATAACGACGTGGGGCGTGTTTTTTCCAGAGGAGGCGGGTGCGCCTAATTTAATTTTGTTGGACAGCAAGAAGGGCCGTTGGGACTTTCCAGAGTTAAAGGGGATGGCATTTGAGTTATGGGAGTATTGGGAGCCTGATGCGGTGATTGTGGAGGCTAAGGCGAGTGGATTGCCATTGACGCAGGAGATGAGGCAGACGGGAATACCTGTGGTGAATTTTACGCCTAGTAAGGGCAATGACAAGGTGACGAGGGTCCATGCGGTTAGTCCGCTGTTTGAGGCGGGAATGGTTTGGGCCCCCGACGAGACGTGGGCGGAGGAGTTAATTGAGGAGGTGGCCGCCTTTCCGAATGGGGAGTACGATGATTTGGTAGATAGTATGACACAGGCGTTAATGCGGTATCGTCAGGGCAATTTTGTACAATTACCAACAGATGACTGGCAAGATGAGGAAAATTCTGTTAGAGTGACAGCGTATTACTAAAAAGGTCATAAATGGCGAGAGAAAGTTATTTCAGTGCCGGCACGGCTCCTTTAGAAAGATTTGCTAGAGGTGTGTACGGGGCATTGCCAAAAAGTTTGGAAGAAGCCAATGAGATGTTTAATCCTGTGGAGATATTGCAGGATGCGGGGTCTAAGTCGAAACGGTTTGTGGAAAGTGGCGGTAGAGACACGCAGGCGGGCGTAGAAGCTTTAGTGGATACGGCAACGCTTGGGGTAGGACCTGCTGCTTACGGGGTAGCTTCTTTGTTTAGAACACCTTTGAAGAAAGGTTCTGAGTTTGCAACAAAGGCAATTCAGGAGGCTTTTCTCCCTTTGGGGGCTAGTGACGATTTAAAAAAATTTGATCCCACGGAAACTGTTTATTTTAGAGGAGAAAGCGGAGGTAGGTCCGCAGAGAAGTTTGACCCTGAGGGTAGAGGTATTTACATTTCAAAAAGTCCAGAGCATGGTGCTTCGTATACGTTTGGTGTAGACGCTAAGGGAAGGGCTATTTATTCGGATGGAGCGACTGTATATAAAGTACGTTTAGATGAAAACGCAAGAATTTTTGATTATGCCGACCCTAAAAACTTTTCTCTTATAGAAGAATTTTATAAAAAAAATAAAAAAAAGATAAATCAATTTAGACAAAATAAAGAAGATGATTTTTTTGAAAAAATAAAAAGAGGCGATTTTGATGTTATAGAAAACCCTTTTAGGGATGGTACGCCTGCTTTTGAAGATTTTTTAAAAAGCAAAGGATTTGATGGACATACCACGGGTGAACCCTATACAAAGTCATCAGGAGAAAAGGTAATAGCGGGCAACGTGAAGGTCTATAACGCAGGTGACATTGTTTCAGCGTTTGATCCTTTAGTTCAAGGTAAAGCTCAAGGCGGTTTAGCGACACTAGACCATGAAGCGCGAAATATGTTCCGTAGACCTAAAGGAATAGCAAGTTTAACAGTGTAGAGGACAAAACATGGTTGAAACAGTTGGAAGTTTAATGGACAAGAGTATCCCTTCGCAGTTAGACGAAGAGGATTTAAAAGCGGAGATAGAGCTTGAAATCCCTAGCACGGACGACGAACCGTTGCTCACGGACCCTGATATAGAGATAGAGATTATTGAGGAAGAGGACGGGGGAGCTACTGTTGATTTTGATCCTATGGAGGAGCGGGAGGACGTTGGGTTTACGGAAAACCTAGCTGAGGCTATTTCTGACACGGAACTGGGTCGTATTTCTTCTGAATTACTGGGCGAGTTTGACGCGAATAAGGCTAGTCGTCAGGAGTGGGAAGACGCATATACGGATGGTTTGGAGCTTTTAGGGTTTAATTACGAGGAGCGGGCGCAACCGTTTCGCGGTGCGAGTGGCGTAACGCACCCTTTATTGGCTGAGGCTGCTACACAGTTTCAGGCACAAGCATTTAATGAGTTATTACCTTCTTCTGGTCCTGTTCGGACGGTGATTATGGGGGAGAGAACGAGGGCCAAGCAGGAGCAGTCTGAGCGGGTTCGTCATTTTATGAATTACTATGTGACGAATGTGATGGAGGACTACACGCCTGACATGGATCAGATGTTGTTTTATTTACCGTTGGCGGGCAGTACGTTTAAAAAGGTTTACTTTGATGAGGTCGCGGGCCGTGCAATGAGCAAGTTTGTGCCTGCGGAACAGTTAATTGTTCCTTATGACACGTCGGACTTGGATAATTGTCCGAATGTAACGCATATTGTTCGCATGGGTTTAAATGACCTTAGAAAACAGCAACTTGCGGGAATATATCTTGATATAGACGTTATTCCTGTTCAAGGGGATATAACGGAAGTACAGAGTGAATTAGATAGAATATCTGGGGTGGAACCTTCTCAGATTGATTATGACTGTACGTTATTGGAGTGCCACGTTGATTTGGACCTAAAAGGGTTTGAGGAGTTGGATGACGAAGATGAGCCTACAGGGGTGAAGCTTCCTTATGTTGTTACGATATCACAGGATAATGGCAAGATATTGTCTATACGAAGAAACTATAAAGAGGACGACAGCTTAAAAAGAAAAATACAATATTTTGTACATTTTAAATTTTTACCGGGCTTTGGATTTTATGGATTGGGTTTGATACATACGATTGGCGGACTCTCGCGAACCGCCACGGCAGCACTGAGGCAGTTGATCGACGCGGGTACATTATCCAATCTCCCTGCGGGTTTTAAGGCCCGTGGTCTACGGATTCGTGATGATGAAGATCCTCTTCAGCCGGGTGAATTTAGAGATGTAGATGCACCCGGTGGGGCTATCAGGGATAGCCTCATGCCATTGCCGTTTAAGGGTCCCGACGGAACTTTGTTTAATTTATTGGGATTTGTGGTACAGGCGGGTCAAAGGTTTGCAACCATTACGGACATGAAGGTCGGTGACGGCAATCAGCAGGCCGCGGTTGGTACAACACTGGCTTTATTGGAGCAGGGTAGCCGTGTAATGAGCGCGGTACATAAAAGGCTTCATTACGCTATGCGGTTGGAATTTAAACTGTTGGCAAAGGTAATGGCGGAGTTTTTACCACAGGAGTATCCTTATGCTGTTGAGGGTCAGGATCAAAAGATCATGGCGCAGGATTTTGATAGCAAGGTAGATATTTTACCTGTTTCTAATCCAAATACCTTTAGTCAGGCCCAACGGATAGCGTTGGCGCAAACTAAAATGCAGTTAGCTACACAGGCCCCAGAAATACATAATATGTATGAAGTGTATCGGGATATGTATGAGGCGATTGGTGTATCGGATGTGGATAGGCTTTTAAAGTCTATGCCTGATGAGGAACCACGGCCCTTGGACCCTGCACAGGAAAACATTAATGCAATGGACATGATGACGTTAAAAGCGTTTGAGGGTCAGAACCATCAAGCGCATATTCAGGCGCACTTGGTTTTTGGGTCATCCCCGTTGGTAGGATCTGTTCCTCCAGTGGCAGCAACATTGCAAAAGCACGTTTTGGAACACGTCAAGATACAGGCCGAAGAGCAGGCTAGGGCTCAAATGGCGCAAGCAGGACCAATGCCTGCAGAAGGTCAGGATATGCAATATCAGGCTATGGTGGCGCAGTTAGTGGCACAAGGTATGCAACAGGCTAAGGAGCTATCTGGACAAATATCTGGTCAAGGCCCTGATCCTCTGGTAAAACTAAAAGAGCAAGAGCTACAGATTCGGGCGCAGTCTGAACAGAATGAGGCGAACATAGACAAGGCTAAATTACAACTAGACGCACAAAATCAACAGATTAGAGCGGATCAGTTTGGTAAGAGGTTAGCAAGTCAAGAGGCTCAGACAGAGGCTAGGATCCAAAGCGCAATGGAAAGAGAACTGTTAAAACAGAGAGGAAAATAAAATGGCAAAAGTAAGAATAGTTACAAACTCACCGGGGCCTGCACCAAAAGCCTCAACTTCTGCTGAAATAAAAGGTCAGGGTAGTATTCCTTATGGAAAGACTAAGGAAGTAAAGATACCTACAAAAATGACCAGAATGACGGCTAGAGGTATGGGAGCTGCTATCAAGGGCGGTGGGTACTTAGGCTGTGTATAAATGCCTTTAAAAAAGGGCTCTAGTCAAAAAACTGTTAGTAAGAATATAAGTAAGTTGCGGGACGAGGGGTATCCCCAGAATCAGGCAGTGGCGATTGCCCTGTCCAATGCCAATAAAAAAAGCAAGGGAGGAGTAGTCAGGGGGTATAGCAAAATAGCTAGGCCACAGAAGTTTAAAGGAATATTCTAATCGTGCTTGGAGACATAGTTACCGGCATTAATCTTGTTAAGCAAAGTGTGGCTTTTATTAAAGACAACATAGCTACGGCAAAAGATATATCTTCTATTGCGTCCCAGATAGATGATTTATTTGAGGGTAAAAACCAACTCGACAAAAAAAGAAATAAAAAAGATGGGGTTCGTATAGCGGATCAGTTTGGGGTAAAATCTGTAGCAAATGAGATAATTGATGCGAAACTTGCAGCTGAAGAGATGTACAACGTATCTGTTTTGGTGGATCAGCGATTTGGTCATGGGACATGGCAATCTATATTAACAGAAAGAGCCAAGAGAATAGAGGCCGCCAAGGCTGCTGAGAAAGAGAGAATAAAGGTTAAACAACAACAACAAGAAGAAATAATGGAAGTAATGGGTTATTTTGCGATAGGATTATGTATAGTTGTATTTGTTTTTGGAATTTTATTTGCTGTAGTATCTTTTGCAGAGGTTATGAGAAATGGAAATTGAAGATCTATTACTTATTTTGATAATTTTGGCAGCTATGTATTGGTGTGTACTTTTTCCGCCAAAGTGGTTATTTATTAAATAATGGGAAAAAGATCAGAGTTTGGCAGGATAGATAAGGATTTTTATCCTACGCCGGCAAAAGCGGTGGAGCCCTTACTACCTCACTTAGAGGGGTACATTTCTTATGCGGAGCCTATGGCGGGTAACGGGTCTTTAATTAATGCCTTAAATAAAATGTCTGATTTATCTTGTAAGTGGATGTCAGATATTTATCCACAAAGACCTGATATTAAACAAGCCAATGTATTTGATTTAACCCTTAAAGAAATAGGTCTTGGCACTGATTTAATTATTACAAACCCACCGTGGTCGAGAGAAGCTTTGCATCAATCTATTATGCACTTATCTGCTATAAGACCCTCTTGGTTATTGTTTTACGCAGATTGGATGCACACTATACAGGCTGTACAGTATTTACCTTTTTGTCAGAAAATACAAAGTGTGGGTCGTGTAAAGTGGTTTCCAGACACACCACATACAGGAAAAGACAATGTATGTTGGTATTTATTTGACCAAACAAGGCAATCCGATAAGGTAGAGTTTTACCCTAGAGGTTGGCTTGGAGGACTTTCTATGATAAAGAGGTACGCATGACCCAGAAAAAAAGGAAATAAAATGTCAGTGTATAATACCAAGGACACTCCTGTGAGTGAAACTAAGTTAAACGAACTTTTAAGCATGAAAGGTGAGGGAGAAGCTGTACCAGAAGGTGTTTCAATTTTTTACACAGACCGCAAAACAAAAAAAGTAAAGAAAGTAGAAAAGAAAGTAGGGGGAAGAGCTACTCCTAGAACTTTTGACAAAAGAGATACAGATAAAGTTGGTTCAATGGATAAAAGTGACATTGACACTAAAGGCAATATTAACTCTCCTAGAACTTTTAAAGTTTACGAAAAGGGTGAAGCTCGTAAAGGCACAGACTTAGAGTATCTAAGAAAAAAGCGCGACAAGCAAAAGATTACAAAGACTCCTCCTACGCCTCCTCCTCTTAGGTTGAAGAAAGGTGGAGCCGTTAAGAAGGTAGTTCGTAAAAATCTAAAAGGAACCGGTGTTGCATTACGCGGTTTTGGGAAAGCTTTACAACGATGACCCAGAAAAAATTAGAAAAAGGCTCTGCATGGGAGAGCGCGGATTTGGATAATAACGGAACGATTACAGATGGTGAGATGGCTATGGCTGCTAAGATGGAGGAGTTACAGCATCGACGGGAAATGCACCATAATTTAGATAAAATGCAAGATCAACAACGCATGATGGCGTGGGTAGCTATGGGCTCTATGGTTTTATTTGTAGTGGCTATGATGACCCCTATTATTGATGTGGACAGAGTTAATCAATTATCGGGGTTTTTAAATACTTTTTTTGTAAGTCAAGCTGCTGTTGTTTCTGTGTTTATGGGAGCTACAGCTTATTCTAAACGAAACAATGATATATCAGTACAGGCTAAAAAATGAAAATGAAAGATATAACAGTAATGATACTTGCGCTAGGGCTTATGGGATTATTGGGCCTTATTGTAATAGACGAATTTATGATTGCAACCGATCATGGTGGTGAGTTTGATGAGGGCATACTGGGCCTTTTAAATAACGCCTTGGTTGGGGTTGTGGGAATTGTGGCAGGATACGTTACAGGTCGTAGTGAGAAATGTGAAAGTTGTGGTAAATGAGTTTATTATCGTCTTTGGTAGGCCCTGCAGCTCAATTACTGGATAAGGTAATTCCCGATCAAGACTTAAAAAGAAAGCTTGCCCACGATATAGCAACCATGGCGGAAAAACACGCACAGGAGTCCATGCTTGCACAACTAGAGATTAACAAAGCGGAAGCAGCCTCAGGGAGCTTGTTTAAAGGCGGTTGGCGGCCCTGTGTGGGTTGGATTTGTGCTATAGCTTTTGCCTATCATTTTATCGTAAAAGATTTAATAATCTTTGGAGCGTCCTTTGCGGGGGCTGATTTACCTGAGCTTCCAGAGTTTGAAATGGGAACGCTTTTAACGGTTTTGGGTGGAATGCTTGGAATCGGAGGATTACGCAGCTATGAAAAGACAAAAGGGTTAACGAAGTAAAAATATTTCGATATGAGAATAAATGGCTTGGTGAAAGGCGAATGCCTATCGAAAGATTAAAACAAAAAACAAGGAGGCGAAATGAAAGAAAACTTTCAAAAATGTTTAGAGAAGATTCTCCACCACGAAGGAGGATACGTAAACCACCCCCGTGACCCCGGAGGGGAGACTAATCTTGGTGTGACTAAAAGGGTGTACCAAGAGTGGGGTGGCACAAAAAATATGCGAGATCTCACGGTAGATGACGTAGCGCCTATTTATGAGAAGAACTACTGGGGGCGGGCTAAATGTGACCACTTACCATCTGGTCTGGATCTGGCTGTTTTTGATTGGAGTGTGAATAGCGGCGTGGGTAGAGCTGCTAAAAAATTACAGTCTATGATTGGTACAGAAGCAGATGGAGGCATTGGTCCGAATACATTAAGAACTTTGGATGAATACATTGAACATCACGGATTAGAGACTACTATTAAGAACTATAGAAATATTAGACAAGCGTTTTATGAGTCTTTGTCTACGTTTTCTACTTTTGGCAGGGGGTGGACCAGAAGAAACGATGAAACATTGGAAGCAGCCTTAAATATGCAATAAAAAAAAGAAAGGGAGGATATGGCTAATATATACACACCAAAAGAAGAAGAGGAAATCTTTGCACCATTTAGTCCTATTATAGGATACAAGAAAATGTCACCTAGCTTTGTTGATAGGCTTAATGACGCTATGGACGAGAATATGGAGGATTGGTCGCCTAATCTCGTAGGTAAGGTTTCACAAGAGTTAAAATTTACTAAAGAGTTAGATCAGCTTTGGGCAAAAGAGATGGGTACTTTTTTAATGAAGTACCAAAGTCACGCTGAGTTATATACCTCGTTAGGTCAAAGAAACATACAACCTGACATTTTTAATTATAGCATAGACGTTACAAGTGGTTGGTTTGTTCGACAGTTTGAAAATGAGTACAATCCTATTCACGTTCACTTAGGTTCCTATCTATCCTGTGTGGGGTATTTAAAACTACCTGATGGCATAGATGAAGAGTGGGAAGAAGATTATAAAGACCACCACCCCTCTAACGGACATATTCAATTTGTTTATGGACACGCGGCAAATCATACGGGATCTAATTGTTTAATGAAACCGCAGGTAGGGGATTTCTATGTATTTCCCGCTCATTTGCATCATTGCGTTTATCCTTTTAAGACAAAAGGAGAGAGGCGTAGTTTTAGTGTAAATTGTACCATCTCTGCTACATACAAAGAAGATTTAAAAGAAGCTAAAAACTTTGCTGAAATGGAAAAAGAGATGACAGTAGAAAAAGCCTAAAATATGTGGATGGCAATTATATTGATATGCTCAAGTGTCTATGCAGAAAGTTGTTTAGTGGTGACAAGAAATTGGGAATTTTATGACACATTAGAAGTTTGTTTGGAACTTTCTGAGAAAAAGGCAAGATTGCTTTTTAGAAATCCCACGGTTTATCATGTCAAACCATTGTGTCAGGAAATAATTTTAGACAAACCCACTTGATTATTTTATATTTTTCTACATAATCTTATATATAAATGCAATTTTATAGGATTTTTTTCACAAATGAGTGATATTTTTGTTGCAGAAGCTGTGTATAGGCTTATAAAGGATCATAGGCGGACTATCATAGACCTCTTACAGTATGGAAATGTAAAGTCTATGGAGCATTACCGCGAATTAATGGGCAACTTAGATGCCTTAAATTATGTTGAACAGGAACTCAAGAGCCTGCTAAATAAACAGGAGCTAAAAGATGAATAAAAGTGCTACAGTAGAAGCTACTGGTGCCCCAGAAGCGGTTGCAAACCTCTCAGAGGCATATCAAAAAGAGAAATATCTCAATCCAGAAGCGTTAAAAGACTCTCTTTTAGAGAGAATGCCAAGTCCGACGGGTTGGAGGATTTTAATTTTACCGTATAAGGGTAAAGGTAAGACGGAATCAGGTATTTACTTACCTGATCAAGTCGTAGAACAAAACCAAGTATCAACGCAAGTTGGCTATGTCCTTAAAATGGGTACACTCTGCTTTCAGGACAAGGAAAAATTTCCTTTTGGACCGTGGTGCAAGGAAAAAGATTGGGTAATGTTCGCTCGTTATGCGGGTTCTAGATTCAACATTGATGGGGGTGAAGTTAGGATCCTTAATGATGATGAGATCTTAGCTAAAATTAAAAATCCAGAAGATATTTTGCACTTTTAGGAGGTAGTGATGGCAGAAGAAAAGCAAATAGAATTAGAATTAGACGACTCAAAAGACGTTGAGGTAGAAGTTTCTTCGGACGACAAGAAAGAAACCCTTGTTGAAACGGTTAAAGAAGAAAATGAGCCAGATCAGTTTGAAAAAGCAGAGTCTGCAACCCAAAAACGTATTAATTCTCTTACAAAAAAGATGAGAGAGGCGGAAAGACGGGAGCAGGAAGCTTTAAGTTATGCGAAAAACGTACAAAGTGAGTCTAATAACCTTAAAGCTCGTCTAAATAACTTAGATACTAGTTATATAAATGAGTACGACAATCGCGTAAAAAGCCAAATGGCGCAGGCGGAGAAAGACTTAGCTAAGGCTATGGAGATAGGTGATTCGCAAGCAGCGGTTGTTGCAAATAAGCAAATAGCAGAACTTTCTGTGCAAAATAGCCAATTAAATCAGGCAAAAGCGCAACAGGAACGACAAAAAGCGGTAAGACAGCAACAGGCTTATGCCCCTCAACCTCCTGTACAGCAACAGCAACAGGTGCGAAGACCCGATCCGAAAGCAGAGGATTGGGCAAGCAAAAATGATTGGTTTGGGCAAGATGAAGCCATGACTTTTGCTGCTTTTGGGATACATAAACGGCTCGTCGAAGAAGAAGGGTTTGACCCACGGACGGATGAGTATTATACTGAGTTAGATCGACGTATTGAAGATAAATTTAATATGCCGTCTAAAGACAATAGCAGAAGGCCCGTCCAGACTGTTGCTAGTGTCTCAAGAAATTCTGGGCGCAATAGTGGGAAGAAGGTTAGACTCACCCCTAGCCAAGTTGCAATAGCAAAGAAACTGGGTGTGCCGCTAGAAGAATATGCGAAATACGTGAAGGAGTAATTTTATGAGCATTGAAAATATAGATCAACCAATTAAGAGAACTTCTCGCGCGAATGAAACTAGGGAGAAGACGGCTAAACGCAGGCCGTGGGCTCCACCCTCCATGTTAGAAGCTCCACCTGCACCTGACGGTTATAGACACCGTTGGATTAGGGCAGAAACTCGCGGATTTGATGACTCAAAGAATATAAGTGCTAAAATGCGTGAGGGTTGGGAATTAGTTCGTAAGGACGAATACCCTGACTTTGAATCCCCTGTTATTGAATCAGGTAAATATGAAGGAGTCTTTGGTGTTGGAGGATTGATGCTTGCTCGTATCCCCGTAGAAACAGTGAGAGAAAGGTCTGAATACTTTGGTAAAAAGAATAGTGACCAGATGGAAGCTGTGGATTACGACATGATGCGGGAGAACGCACATTCAACCATGACGATTGCTAAACCTAATCGTCAATCACGTGTAACCTTCGGTGGTCCTCCCAAGAAATGATAAAAGTTAGGACTACCTCATTATTGAAAGAAAAGTATAATGGCTAATGCAGATACCTCTTATGGTTTACGCCCGTTATCAAGACAAGGCTCTTCAGTCTCGTCTACGGGTTTAACTGAGTATCGTATTGCGTCTGACAACAGCAACCCAATTTTCCAAGGCATGGCGGTTATTCCGTTGGCTGCGGGAGTTATTGACGATCTACAGGCAGCTGCCGGTGGTAACGTCGCTATTTGTGGTGTTTTTGGCGGATGTGAATACGTTTCTAGCACTACTGGTAAACCAGTATTCTCTAATTTCTGGCCCGGTTCTGGCGCGGACTCTGATTTCCCCGTCAAAGCTTTTTTGTATGACGATCCAAATCAGTTGTTTCGCATAGCTACATCTAATGTAGTTGCTGCAGCAAACACTGAAGCGGAAATTCGTGCAGCGGTTTTTGCAAACATTGCGTTTGCAACAGGTAATAGCGGATCTACCACAACTGGTGTTTCTTCTGCGACTGCAGACTTAAACACTATCGCAACCACCAACACGTTGGCTCTTAGGGTTATGGGGGTCTTAGACGATCCTGCTAATTCTGATTTCACGGCTGCTGGTATTCCATTAATTGTTCGTATAAACAACCACTTCAATGCGCCTACTGGCTCCATTGCTGCTGCCACTGTTTCTACAACTGGCGTATAAGGAGCTTAAATCATGGCTATAACTCGCGCACAATTAGCGAAAGAGCTTGAACCGGGCCTTAACGCCTTGTTTGGACTAGAGTATGATCGTTATGAGAACGAACATTCTGAAATCTTTGAAGAAGAATCATCTGACAGAGCTTTTGAAGAAGAAGTGATGCTTGGTGGTTTCTCTACTGCACCTGTAAAGTCAGAGGGTGGAGCAATTAGTTTTGACGATGCACAAGAAGCCTACACAGCTAGGTATACGCATGAAACTATTGCTTTAGCGTTCTCTATAACAGAGGAGGCGATTGAAGATAATCTTTATGATCGTCTAGCTTCTCGTTATACGAAAGCGTTAGCCCGTTCTATGGCTCAAACAAAGCAGATAAAAGCAGCAGCTATCTTGAATAATGCTTTTACTGCAGGAGCTAGTGCAATAGGTGACGGAGCAGCTCTATGCTCTTCTTCGCACCCTTCCTTATCAGGAAACCAAAGAAACTTACTATCAACCGCTGCAGATCTCAATGAGACTTCTTTGGAGCAAATGTTGATAGACATTGCAGGTTTTACTGATGAAAGAGGGCTTAAAATTGCAGTTAGAGGAACGAAGTTAGTTATTCCAAAAGAATTGCAGTTTATTGCGGAAAGAGTAATGAACTCTAATCTTCGTTCAGGAACAGCGGATAACGACATTAACGCCAACAGAAGCATGGGTATGCTTCCTGAGGGCGCGGTTGTTAACCACTTCTTAACTGATACCGATGCCTTTTTTATCAAAACTGATGCCCCAAATGGCTTCAAAATGTTTAACAGAGCTGCTATAAAAACAGCAATGGAAGGAGATTTTGATACAGGGAATATGCGGTTTAAAGCCCGTGAGAGATATTCTTTCGGTGTTTCAGATTGGCGTTGTGTCTTCGGTACACCCGGAGCGTAACCTAAAAATAAATCGAATTATGAGAGGCGACACTTGTCGCCTCTTATTTTTTGCTATATAGTCTCCTTAGAAGATAACCTTCTGACAACCGTTTAACTACGGTTGACATTTGCCAAGACAGGAGAGTGTATATGGCTAACACAACTTTTAACGGACCAGTTCGGTCCGAAAATGGCTTTAAGGTCGTTTCCAAAAATAGTTCAACGGGTGCGTTTACTGATGTAGCGAGTATCGCTTCAACGGGTATTGTAACCAACAAGTATGTAAAGCACGTGGGTTATGCTACGGGCGTTACTGTTAATACAACTGCGGGAGATAGCCCTGCTATTGGAGAATTTACTCAACCCGCAAACACAATCATTACTGACATTAAAATATTTTGTGACACATCTCCTGTTATTGGAACAGGAGACATTGGTTATGAAGTAGGTACGTCCTCTTCTGGCGCACAAATTGTGGCTGCTCAGACTGATGAAATTCTTGATGGCGGTACAACCGTTGTTGAACACAACGTAACTGTGACTAGTTTGGTTCTTCAAACACAGGATGGCACAACAGCCCCGGCCTCTGTTCAGTATACCGAAGCAGAAAGAACAATTTATTGTAACATTACGAATACGGTAGATGCTACAACAGCAGGTTCTTTTACGTTTATAATTGAGTATGTGCAAATTGCATAATTTAACTAGGTGAGGGTAAAACCTCACCTATACATTAGGAGAAATTAATGGCAGATGCAGTTACTTCACAGACTTTAATAGATGGCCCACAAACGGCTGTTATGAAGTTTACAAATGTTTCTGATGGTTCAGGCGAAGATGCCGTCAAGAAAGTGGACGTGAGTGCTTTAAGTAATAGCGCAGGCGGTCTTGCTTGTACGGGTGTTGTTATAGAAAAAATGTGGTGGCAATGTATTGGAATGAAAGTAAAAGTTCTTTTTGATGCTGATACAGATGCTTTTTGTATTGAGTTAGGTGAAAATCAAAGTGGTCATCACGACTA
>VMHT01206009.1_pt1 | contig 14388 bp, 12 predicted proteins | sample 4693611 | NCBI WGS metagenome assembly VMHT01 (sample SAMN12280063, study PRJNA550983) | marine metagenome | isolation source: seawater sampled from same location over 5 years 0.02-0.2 micron viral filtrate | place: USA: collected off the coast of southern California halfway between the port... ... | reverse complement strand
TTTTTTTTTTTTTTCTATTAAATTTTATAACATTTTATAAAATTTTTTTTTTTTAAAGTATTATTAACTCAAAAAAATGTCGAATACTTTTATTTAAAATACAAAAAAAATTTTTTTTCATTTTGATAATAAAATGAAAAAACAAAATTTAAAAAAAACAACAGAATATCATATTCAAGGAACTAAATTAGAAGATAATTATAATTATGCTATACAAACTTTAAAATTAGTAGATTTCAATACAAAAGGATTATTTGAAAATATTATATATACAAAAGCTTTAATTAAAAAAGGATTACTTAATATTAGTATTGATATTTATTTAGAACATATTATTAAAAGATTAATTCATAATTATAAATTTCAAATTGTAAATGAATTTAGTTTATTAAAACAATTTATATCTTTTGGTAATAGAATTATGAATAAAAATACTTTTGAATTTTATGAAAATGGAATATGTTATGCTATAGAATTATTTAATTTTATAAATTATTGTAATAAATTTACAAAATGTAAAATACATAATGAACAAAATACAGATATAATGCGAGCTATGGTTGGTGGTTGGGACGCTATAATAGACAATTTTGAATTACAAGGAAGATTAGACGATATAGAAAGTTATTTAGCAGATAAAAAACCTTTTATATTAAGAGAATATTCACAACAAGAATATATTATAGAAAAAGTATGTAAGAAAATATTAAAAGTAAGAGAATTTGGTATATATCATATAAAAAAACAAATAAAAAAAGCTGATATAGATTATGTAAAAGTAATAGTAGAACCAGAAAAAAAATTTTATCAAAATTATGATAAAGAACTTTCTATTAGGAGTTATAGAAATACAAATATATTTGTATTTCATAATGCTGAAAATCTAGGAGAAAAACATAGAGAATTTGAAAGATTTTGTTTTAATACAAAAAGTATAATAGATTTAAAAAATGTATTTGAATATATACTTACAGAATATAATATAGGAAATGAATTTGAAAAATTTTAAAAAAATAAAAAAAAAAATAATTTACAGAATTTAAAATAATTTAAAATTTTTTAACTTTTAACTTTTTACATTTTTCTGTTTTTTTATGTCTTGCTAAATGAGTTCTACTTATTTCACAATTACATACATCACATATAACTTTTTCTTTTTTATAATTAAGACATTTAGTATTATTATCTTTATAATATCTAGAACTATAATCTTTACCTTTTAAATCTGTATGACATTTTTTCATATTTAGTGTAGCATTATATTCTATTCTATATTTTTCTTCTTCTTTACGAATTTCTTCTATTGTATCAAAATAAAAATTTGTTATAAAAATACATTCTATTTCTTCTATTTCTAATTCATTACATTTTATATACAAATCAAAATTTTTTTTTTGTCTTAAATCTCTGTTATGTTCTGCTTGTCGTGAACACAAATATTTTTGTCTTGTTGACCCTATATAAATATCCTCACCAACTTTTATCATATAAATAATTCCTTTATGTTTATTTGTGTCCATTTATGTTTGTAAATAAAAAATCAATTTTAAATACTTTATATAAAAAAAAATATATATTAAAAAAATTTATATTTTGTTGTTGTTTTTTTTACTTTATCAGGGTCTATGTTATATTCATCTATCTCGCACCATGACCATAGTCCAGTATCACACTTATAATTCATTTTAAGAAAGTCATATATAAATTTATTTACTTTTTTTTTTTCTATACCAGCATTTATTAATTTATTATAGATAAGAGATACACCTTTTTCTTCTTTTGTTAAAGCTTGTATTAAATATAACATAATAAAATATTCATAATCATCTTCACCTTTACATTCGCCATCATTTTTTATATGTGTTCTTAATTCAAGGTTTTCAAGACATCTCTCTTTATATATGATGATTGAATTCCATAATACTGCTAATATTTCTTTATCAAAATTCATTATATATATTATATTTTGTATTTTTTAAAAGTTTTATATTTTATTATAGATTTAAGAAGATGCTGAAAGTGTACCACTTACACCGTCAAGTGTAAATATTACATCATGGACTACATATAAATCAGCAAGTAATGCGCCTACTGTAGAAGCACGAGCAGCACCAGCACCACAGTTTAAGTGGAGCACGAGTGGTAATCCCTGACCTGCTAGGTTCATACCTGATAATCCTTCACCGTATTGTTCTAGGTCAAGAGAAAATGCAACTGAAGACGAACGATCATTATCATCAGCAACATTTTGCATATATTTTCTATGTTGTGTAGAGACATCAAAAGATGCTCCTCTTAAATTACTATCATAATGTCCTAATGCCATTAAAGTATTATTAAATGCTCCACCTAAATCTAATCCATTAGTTTCAGCCCTTACTTTTATAGGGGCACTTGGTATGCGACGACCTCCTACAGAATACTGGTAATCTACTGCGTCATTATGTTTAAATCCTGAAGAACTATTACAAGTAATAAGAGATAATTGTCCGTTAATTCTTAATGATGTCATTACAGATTTAACACTTCGTTTTCTTGTTGAGAAAGTAATTGTCTGCTGACCTGTAGCATTTTCTGCGATATTTTGTTGAGAATTTTGAAATCCAACTGAATGAATATTAATAGGTAATCCAGATTGTATTAAAGTTCTAAAATTATTTGCGAATTCAGCACCAGGTCTTAATACTGGTAAATATAATTCCCATTCACTTGCTGTCCACGCTGTAGCAGCATTAGTAGCATTACTATATTGTGTAACACCACCAGTAGCACTATTAAGAGTTAATTCAATATAAGAAGTACCTTGTGTATATCCAAATGGCATTAATTTATCAGCGTTGAAAACAGCTGATACAGGTTCATGGTAAAATACTTTTGAAGCTCCACCAGCTGCAATAGTTTCTTTTCCACCAGCACCACCAGCAGCAGCACCACCAGCATCAACAGATAAACTTTCAGCAGTCATAGGGACTTGACTTGCTCCCATAGTAATAGCACTTCTTGATTGTCTTACATCAGCATTTTTGTGATTATTCATTATAGCACAAAGAGCATCATAGTGTTGTATTTCTTCAAGTAAAGCACCAGTTCCACTTACAACTCTAAATGTAGAAATAATAGAAGCAGCACCTACAACAGGGTCAAGTAGAATTAAAGAATTATCAGCAGCAGTAGCATTATTTGTTAATTTAAATTTAATGTAAGCTCTTTTCATATCAACAAAACTATCAGTTGGAATATTGATAGGAATGCGCACGTTCTGCGAAGGGCTAAAAGTAGCACCATTTGAAGGTATCATAGTTAAATAATTTAAATCCATTTGAGGAGCCATTTGAGGTATTTGGTCGCTATATCTTAAAACAGAGGGGGTCATACTGTCGTTTTCCATTTTATAATATTAATTGAGAAAATAATTTTAAACTAAAAAATTAAATTAAAATTAAATTAAAATTAAATTAAAATTAAAATTAAATTAAAATTAAATTAAAAAAAAAAAAATTTTTTTATTTAAATTATATTTTTGAAATTATATATCTATTTTTATTTTTTTAACTTTTTAATATTTATATCCACCATTTAAATTATAATCTACTGTTTTTGTATTTAATACACCACTATTATCTGTTACTCTTGCTGGATTATTATCATATACAACTTCTAATAATAAAGTATATGGATGTGCTTGTGTTAAATCCTCTATAGCTGCACCACTTTCTGCGTTATGTAAAGATATATTTATACTTCCTTGAAATGGATTTGCTATATAAAAATAATCATTATCATAATATTCATTTGTATAAGTATAATCAGTATTATCAGTTCCTACAATTCCTATTAAAGAACTACTTACTATTTGAAATGCTCCTGCTGAAGTAGCAGATTGTAAAGTATTTGGATGTGGTGTATTAATTCTAATTTCAATTGAACCTACATCTACAAAAGGTTGTCCTGCTGCTGTAGAAGCATCTATAGCAAAATATCTTACTTTTATTTTACAATAAGCTTGATTTTGAAAATTAATTAAATTAGGAGCATTCTGTAATACACTACCTAAATTAAAATTACAACTTTGAGGTGTATTAGCATTTTCACTATTAGCACTTCTTAACAAAATATTAAAAACATTTGGAGTTCTCATTATATATATTATTTATATTTTATTTTTTAATTAAAATAATTTTGATATTCCATAACCGATTTCTCCTGCTACAAATCCAATTCCAGCACCTATTCCAGTTCCCACGACTGGTATAAAACTTCCTACAGTGCCACCTATAGCAGCACCAGTTAATCCATAATCAACTGCTTTTTCAACTTCTCCAGCTGTTTTACTTGTTGCTCCTAATTTTTTTAACCCATATCCAGCTGCTCCACCAACAGTCCCTACTAATGCTCCTACAGCAGCTCCTTCAGGACCTCCTACTATTCCACCATAAGTAGCTCCACTAGCAGTCCCAGAAAAAATATCTCCTAATGCTTCTTGTGTATCCTTATTAGCACCAGCTTTTTCCAATCCATATTCTACACCTAAATCAGTTACATCTCCTACTAAATATGCTGCTGCTCCTGCTCCTATATTCAAACCTAATCCTTTTGCAGTCATAGCTCTTCCAGTTAATCCAGTAGCAAATTTTTCTGTTATAGCACCAGAAATTCCTCCTTTTACTACATCACGAGGCACCATAGGCATTTTATCTATTTTTGTATATTTACTTATTTTATCTGTTGCTGCTCCTGCTAAAAGTCCTACTGCTAAATTAGTTGGATGTACACTATTCATAAATTGACCTCCTATTCCTGCTGCATCCATTCCTCTTCCTAAATCTGCTGCTCTTTCATTGTGATAATCAAATTCTTCTTTTGCTGTATCTAATGTATCTTTTCTATCGTCTATATCCTCTATAACAAATGCGTTTCTTTCTATTTCACTTAAACCTTTTTCATTATTCTTGTGTGCTTTTACTGTAGCATCTGTAATCATATCATTTCGTGTTGATAATTCATCTTCACTCATAGTAGGAGGTAGTTCTTCTAATGGAGGTTTTCTTAATTCCGCCATTCTTTGCCTAATATTTTTTTCAAATTTATATTGTTGTTGAATTTCTTTTGTTTTTCCTAATCCTTTATTAAATAATTCTCTCATTCTATTATAGTCTGCTCTTTTATCTGGTTCAATAAATTTTCTTTCACCATATAATCCAGTCACAGTTCCGTCTTCTTGTATAGGAGGCATACCACCTCGCGCTTCAAACATTTTTAATTTTGTTTTATCTGATACAGGACTTCCACCTACTTTTGGTTCTCTAAATTTACTTTCTAATTTTTGTGTTTTAGGTTCAGGAGGACCTCCTACTAATTCAATAGGAACTGGTTTAACTGAAGCTCCTTCACCTACAACACCTAATTTTTGAACTGTAGGTTGTGTAGGTATTTGACCTTTCATTAATTTATTTATATATACAGCTTCTTCTCCATTAAATTCACCTCCAGCATCAACCCACGCTCTCATAGCTTTTCCTTCTGGTATATGTCTATTTCCTCTTAATCCATAAGAACCATCCCCTTTTAAATAACTATCCTTTACACTTTTCTGGTCTTCATTTAACCATTGTGCATATGATTTACCAGTATTTACTGCTTCTATTGCTGTATTTAAATCTTCATATTCTGCTAATTTCATTCCACTATTAATACTTTTCACTTGATAATCTAACATATTTTCTTCAGTTCTTTCAAGATTATCATCATTAGTTAAATTATCTAAATGGTGTGTAGCAATAGGATTTAAAGTATTTTTTTTTAAAGGTAAAACACTTTTTACTCTCCATGAAGGATGTGTAGCTTCATCACTTAATGCTAATCCTATTGACGCAGGATCATTTACAGTTCTAACTACTTTTTGTAAAGCACTTGTATTTTGAATATTTTTTGTTAAATTTTTACCCATAAAAGGATTAAAATTAGTTGTAGGAGTATTATATTTTTGTCCGAAATGTAATGATTTAGCACCACCTAATGAAAATCCACTATAGTGTTCAGGCATCATTCCATACTTTTCATTTACCTTTTGTATTAAATCATCTGCTTCTTTGAATTGTTCTGTTTCAGCTTCTTTACCAAATAATATAGCAGCATCAGTTTTTAAATCTTGAAAATTAGCTTTATCAGTTCCTCTAAAAGCCATTTCTGGTTTTCCTTCTTTATTAACAACTACTAATGCTTCATTATTAGAAAGTTCTGTATCTACTTTAAAAGGATTATTTTTTTGTTGTAAGTATTGTTCTGCTGCTCCAGGACTTTGTTCGTAAAACTCTCTACTTGCTCTTGATAATTGTGCTCTTTCTAATTCTTCAATAGTTAATCCACTATGAGATGGTTTTAATAAATGAGCCATCATAAATCCTTTATATCCATGACCTAATACTTCATAACCGTCATCTTTTTTTTCTTTTGTTTCATTATCTTTTTTTTTTGTTTGTGTATATTGACTAAATGGGTCATATTTATATTTATGATATTTCATTAGAGTTTGTCTTGTAGGAGCATATTGTATTTCTCCTTTAAACATTCTTAAAATAGATAATTCTTCTGGAGTTAAACTACTCATTTATATTCTTATCGGATATATTTTTTTTGATAAAATCATTTAATTTATTTTGTTTTTGATTATTCTCCATAATTGTTTTTTGATAAGAATTTACTTTATCTAATATTGCTTTTTGTAAATTATGTTTATGTGCTAAACGTTCTGTATATGGTATTTTTCTAAAAGTAATTACTAAATTAACTTCCCAGTCACCACGTAAAAAATCTACAACTTCATTTTCATTTTGAAAAGTAATATTTATATCAATATAATTAATTTGTTTTTGTGTTAATTCACATTCAAAAGCTTGACTTGGTTCATAAGTAAAAAATGTATTTCTTGATAAAGTCACAGGTATTTGACTAACTATATTACTATATTTTCCACTACTACTTTCAATTATTTTATTATTACTACAACTTGGTAATCTAATATATATACTATTTCGTCCATCTGTAATATCAACTGTTCTATCACTTGTTATACCAGAACTATCAATAATAGTAAATTCACTTTGAGTAAATCCTAAACACCTTCTACAAGTATCAGTTCCTAAAAAATTAAAAGCTGTATTATTTGAAGGATTATTACTTGTAATATTAACTTTATTTGTAATCTCATTATAAGTAAAAGTATATGTTAATCCACCAGCAGAAGCATCTCCCATGAGACCAGTTATTTGACTATTTAATTCTAATATATCATAACTTCCATCTGGTATAGTTATTGTTTTTTCACCACCACCACCAGCTTCAGCAAATCTTAATTTATTATTATTATTGTGTGCAGATATATTTAAAAAACTATTTGGTATAATAGCACTAACACATTTTACACTTAATACTTCATTGTGGTCTGCTATAATATTTTCAAATAATACAAATCTTCCACTACTTCCTTCATTATTTAAATTAGTTAAATCTTTACTTCTTATAGTGATAAATGTATCTCCCCTTGTTTTTTCACTCATATATTTATACTACAAAAAAAAAGTATTAATTTTATACAATTTTATAATAATACAAATAATTAAAGTAAAATTCATAATAATATTCTCTTATTTTATATCTAAAATCTTCTACAAAGTATTTCAATACACTATACAACATATTATATATTATTTATTGCGATTTAAATATTCAATATATCCCTTGCCGAATATTGCTAATAACATATTTTTATCTTTTAAATTTGTTAAGTCTTGTTCTCTTAACTTCTTAGGGTGTTTCTTTTCAATTTTATTTTCTTCCTCATTTTTAAGGGGTTTAACTTCTAATAATATTTTTTTCATATATTATATACAAATATTTTTATTCATATTCTATATCTAAACGGTCTAACATTTCTTTTATTGGTTCTTGTTCTTTATCAAATTTTTCAATTTTTTTATTTCTATTTTCTTCACTTATAGTCCCTCCTCCTAAATCCCTACTAAAACTAGGACCCATCCAACTTCCTAAATTAGGCTTATCTTTGTTTTCTAAAAATTCTTGTTCTACTCTTTGTTTTTTATTTTGAAATAAATCTAAATTTTTTAATTTAGATTGAATTATTTTATCATCTGCTAAATCTTTTTCTTTTTCTGTAAAAGCTTTATATATTTCTCTTTCTTCTTTAATTCTGGGGATTTTACTTTTTAAATTAAAACCTCCAGGCCCTACACCTTCATCACCTATATTATATGTTCTACTTAATCCTAATCTTTCTCCAGTTAAAGCATCTACTCTTATTTTTCTATCTCCTCTATTAATATATTTTACTTCTTTTGTATTTTGTAACATTTTAAAATCAGGTTGTAAATTTTCTGTATCTATAAATCTTTCTTTTACTATTTCTTCTTTTACACCTAATTGTGTTAATAAATTTTGTAAGTTTTGTTTTTCTTCAAGACTTTTTTCTTCTTGTCCGAATGCCATAACTGGTGGTTCTTGTTTTGGTAATGCAAATTCATCTGATGATATTTCACTTAATGACCTTTTAGCATCTCTTTCCATTCTTTCTAATAAACTTTCTGTTCTTTGTATATCTTGAACTTCACTTGCTAATTCTTGTTGTTTTCTATTAAATATAGCTTCACTTTCTTGTTGTTCTCTTAATTTTCTCTCTGCTCTACCTATATCTAATGATTGAACTGTTGGTGCGGATAATGTTCTTTGTAAATCACTTTGTTTAATTATATCTCCACTTTGAGTTCTTGTTAAACCTAATTGAGGTTGTGAACGTTGATTAAAAATAGTTTGTTGTTCTGCTAATCCACTTGTTCTATCCATTACTCCTACTTGTAAATTTCCTAATGTATCTTCTATTTGTTTTTGTTTTTGTTCTTTACTATTAATAATTAATTGATTTAATAATCTATTTTTTTCTAATTCATTTTCTCTATTTTGTAATTTTTTTGTTAAACTTTGAAATCCTAAATTTTCTTGTGCTTCTTTTGGTGCTGCTAATTTATTATATCTTTGTATATCACCTATAATATTAGTTTGCATTCTTATAGTTTCTGTTGATGCTTTCAAAGCTTCATTTAATTCTTTTTGTTCTAATACTTGTTGTAATCCTTCACTTGCTTCTTTTGGAGTAATTTTACCTTCCTTTACTCCTTGTTCTATTTGTGTTCTCAATTTATTCATTTTTGTAAATTCATCATCTATATTTCTTAATTTTTCACTTTCAAAAGATTTTTTTTTAACTTCTGATTGTAATGAAGTTTGTGGTGTTATTCCTAATGGAGCAAATAATCCTATGCCAGGAGAAACGAAGGTTTCACCTTCATTAGAACCACTATCAGTGCTTATTGTTCTTGGTGTTAATGTATCATTACTAATTTGACTACTTGCTGTAAAAACACTTCTTGGTGTAGGAGGTAATGAAAATCCACTTAAATCTTGTTCTCTTGCTCTATATATTTTATTTTCTAATTGATTTAATAAATTTACACTATCACTTTTCATAGAATAATCACCACTAACATTATATAATTGTGCTTGTTGTGCTATTTGACGATCATTTAATAATTGTTGATATAATAACCTTTCTCCTTCTGATAATCCAGTAATACTACTGGTTTCCTTTAAAGCATCTAAATATTGTTGTGCTGCTGGACCTTGCATTCTTTGTCTTAAAGCATCTCCAGCTGCTCCTTGTGGTATTTGTTGGTCTACTTTCATTTGTGCTGCTAATTGGTTATATTGTGTATCTCTTGCTTGTTTAGCTTCTTGTGCTTTAAAAGCTGTAAATAATCCTCCTATTAAATCAGCTTGAGGTTGTGCTTTTCCACCACCTCCACCTCCTCCACCTTTTCTACCACCTTTAGTTTTATCAGTTGGAGCTTTATCAGTAACTTTATTAATTTTATGTACACTTTCTACTTCTCGTTTAGTTTTATCTTTTGCTAATGGTAATTTTTGTTTTGGTATTTTTAAATCTCTACAACCTTCTTTTATTTCTTGTAAAGAAGTAGTATTTAGTTTAGATAATTTTTGTAAATGTTTAGCACATTTTGTTCCTATTTTTTTATTTCCTATTTTTAATTGTTTTATTACACTATTAATAGCATATATACTTTTTAATTTATCCCACTTGGATGATGGAGTGATTTGTGATAATAACCTTTTATCATATTCATTTAATTTTATAGTCATATATATTATTATTATAAAAAGTTTTTAGATTTCACATTAAATTCGGATTTAAAACCATTATATAACTTTGATTTTTTACAATCTACAAATACAAAGTTAAAAGGTACACTAAATACTCTATCTATTATTTCATTAAAGACTGGCTTATCACATGCAAAAAATTCTTCATATAAAGTCATTAATTCTGACTTTGTATTGCGACAATCAAACACTGCTAAATGTGTAAGTTGATGTCTTATCCAGCGTGGTAATTGAGACATTTTCTGTGCTGTAATCATTATGCTTATCGCTCCGCTCTCAAGCTGTTCTCCAGTTAATTCATCAAGTAGAGGTTTCCCAATATGGCGTCCGTTGTTGAATAATGATTTCAAAATAATAGCTTCTTCACTTGAACCGGACTTAATTTCACTTCCTAAATCATCTAATATTATCAACGTGCGACCTTCCATATCAGTTTCATTTTTTAATCTATCAAATATAGTTGGTAAATCTTTTACAGAATTATAGAAACGGTCAGAGGGTAATTTTGGTTTATTATCTTGACTTGCTACACTTGGTGATACAATAAATACATTACTAAATCTTTTATTGTATATTCTTTTTTTACCTCCAGCTTGAGTTAAAGCTTGAACTAAATTACTTTTGCCTGACCCTGAGCGTCCTATCAATCCCATTCTAAAAATGTCATCTGGTAATGGATAGGGTATTCCCTCCATTTTATCATCACATTTATATTTGAATACAGCAGGAGTGACATGATTTTTAATTTCTTTTTCTTCTAAAAATTCATCCATAATATATTATATTTATATATTTTTTTTATATTTTATATCTATAAACAATCTAAAATTATATTATGAATATAATAAAATGAAAAGTATTTGTATTAAAAAATTAAATAAAAATACTAAATGTTTTAAATTTAATGAAAGTAAAGAAATAAAAATAGTTGGTGGTAGACCACCTATATATTATAATACTAATATAAGATATAATAAGTATTTAATTAATATTAGAAAATTAATTAATAAAGAATTACAACCCAAAAGCCTGTAACATTTGTTTATGAGTATATTGAACTTCTGGTGGTTTTAGATCTTCAACTATTTCTTTTTCTTCAATTATAGGAGGTGGTGGTATATCAATAGGAGGTGATGCTTTTTTTCTACCTCTGCGTCTACTAATAACAATTTCTTCATCACTACTGCTACTATCTTGTTCTATTACAATTTTTTTTTTTTTAGCTTTTCGTTTTGTTGGTTTTTTAACATATTCAACTTCAGGTTCTTCTTCTTCTAATATTTCTTCTCTTTGTTCTTTAATTTCTTCTAATTTATCTATTGGTTCCTTTTCTTTAATAGTTAATCCTTTTTCTTTATTTTCTTTAGCTTTAGCTCTTTTAGCTTTAATAGCTTCTTGAGCTTTAGCAAATGCTGCTATTTGTTTTTCTGTTCTTGGTTTTTTTACTTTTGGTTTCTGCATTTCTTCATTAATACTATCTTCTTCTTTCATATTTGGGTTTATCGTGTTTTCGGTAGACGTTTCGGTAACTTCGGTATTTTCTTCGGTAGATTTTGATACTTTTTTTTTCGGCATTATAATTTATATTTAGATTTTAATTATAAATAAAAAATATTTTATATTAATATATAAATGTCAATAAGATCATTAAATGGACTAAGTTCTGTATTTGTTAATACTATACAAGCAGGAGATGCTATATCAGTATCTTCAAGTGGCTCATCTATTTCAACTATTAATGTAGATATTTCAAAACAATCTGCTAATACTACTATTGTAGATACTGATTTATTTTTATTAGAGGATAATTCAGGTAATATTAGAAAAATTACAGGAAGTAATATGAAAAGTGAAATTGATACTAATTTTTGGTCTTTTTCTTCACCTTCATTATATCCTATTAATACAACTGATAATATTATTTTAGGAGGTACAAGTAATACTAATAGTAGAAAACTATTAATAAATGGAACATTAGAAGCAACAGGTAATTCATATTTAAATACTATATCAACTGGAACATGGAATGGAGATAGATTAGGAAAATCTTATGTCCCTACTGATATTGTATATAATGCTGATTTATTAACAGCAGAAAATTTTGGAACAGCATTATCAAGAACCGACCCTGATACTTTAAATGTAGGCTCTGGAGGTAATACTAGTGGTGTAGGAACAACAACAAATATAGACGCATATACTATAAATATAGGTAAATTAGTAGCAAGTGGCGGTGGAAATTCAGGTTCAGTTGGAGCAAATAATATCACATTACAAGCAACTCAATATTATAGTGGTAATCCTACAATAAATATAACAGCACAATCGGCAAGTGGAGTTGTTGATACAGGGGCAGAAGTGAATATTACAAGTAAAAAGAATGGAACTGGAAGTGAAGTAGCAAATATTACTATGGTTGCTGATACAGAGATAATAATGAATACTGGATTAAAAATAAATTCTTCTGGTGCTATAACTGCCGTAGGTAGTAAAATAACAAATGGATTAATTGATACAGGCATAGGAGATAATAAAATTGTAGAAATTGATAGTTCAACAGTAGCGGATAATGACTACGCAAAATTTACGGCAAATGGATTAGAAGGTAGGTCTTATAATGAAGTAGCTAGTGATATAGGTAGTTCAATAACAACAGTAGGGACAATAGGAACTGGTGTTTGGAATGGCACTAGATTAGGTAAAGACTATATCCCTACTGATACTGTATATACTACTGATATATCTTCATTTATAACAGCCAGTTCAACAGATACTTTAACAAATAAAACAGTTGGAGATTTTACTACATTCAACGAGGGATTAGGGATTAAATTTAATTCATTTTCAGGTGTTTCAGGATTTGTAAGATTATATGATAATGATGCTACAAATTTTATGGATGTACATATAGAAGGTCATTCATTATCATCAAATATATCAGTATTTCTGCCGAAAGGAGTTGATAATACAATTTTAGTAGGTAAAGATACTACTGATACACTTACTAATAAGACATTAACAGGGGGTTCTAATAGTATAGTATCTTTTTCAGGAAACAGTGGGTCTGTAATAACGACACCGTCAATAAATGGAACATTAGCAGTAGTTTCTCAAATACATACGGAACATTCTTATAATACTCCATTAACAATAAATACTGGGTCTGTTTCACTTGGAGGTCTAAACGGCTTTGGTAGTGCTAATCAAGTTTTAACTACTAATGGGTCTGATGGAATAGTATATCAAACCTTAACAGAAGGCACTAATATTTCAATTGTAAATACTGGAAGCACTATAACAATATCTTCAAGTCAAGATTATTGGACGAGAGGTTCAAGTATAACAACAGTAGATATAAAACCTACAAGCAATGTAGACGAAATAGATTTTTTAGATACTATATTATATGGTAATCAAACAACCTATTTTGGAAGTTCATATGGGTCTATTAAAGAAATATACGCAGAACAAATTAAAAGTGCATTCACATATCAACAAGTTTTAGCTCTATATGACGACGCAGCTGGAACAAACACAACGACTATAACAACAACCTCTACTGGAATTAAAATAAACAGAGATAGAATTATAAGTAATGATAATAATGAATGCTACATAGATTTTGATAATACAATATTTACAAGCACATTTCATAGGACAGATATGGTAAAATTACGAATAGCAAAAAATACCAGTTATTCGGCAGGAACAGAAAACGGATACATAGAGTTAATTGAAAACGGCACTACAACTAATACTACAAGAATTTATTTTAATAATGCGGGTTCAGCATATATTTTCTATGACGGCACAAATTTAATACACACACCTTCATTTGCTCCCAGTGATAAAAGGGTTAAAAAAAATGAAACATTAGCAGATACAAGTCTATTAGCTACTTCATTTGATAATATAGATATATATAAATATCAATATGAGGAGCAATATGCAATTGATAAAGGTACAGACCCAAGTAAATTTGTTTATGGATTTATCGCACAACAAGTAAAAGATAATACAGAAATAAATAGTCAATTCAGTTCAACTGGTAATGGAGAAAGTATTTATCCTAATGAAAAAATAGATTATCAAGGTGAAAAATTAAAAGTAGATGATTTAATAACAATAAATAAAACAGAT
>VMHT01210879.1_pt1 | contig 14391 bp, 13 predicted proteins | sample 4693611 | NCBI WGS metagenome assembly VMHT01 (sample SAMN12280063, study PRJNA550983) | marine metagenome | isolation source: seawater sampled from same location over 5 years 0.02-0.2 micron viral filtrate | place: USA: collected off the coast of southern California halfway between the port... ... | reverse complement strand
TATCTGTATTATCTTCTCATTTAATTGATAACCCAGCAGATGTAGGTGTATTGAGTGGCTCGACAACAGAAGATGCTAACTATGTTGTTGTTATAAACGAAGATGGCTCTGCTGCAATACTTAATACATTGAGATCACAGGATATAAATGGTTTTACAAAGTGGACAAACGGAAGCACAGGCACAGTATATCCTTTAAATATTATTTCTGTATCTACAGTGCATAATGATTTGTTTTTTGTAAACAAAAGAACTACTGATACAACAACGACTTATACGATAGAACGATGGGATCAAACACATTTACTTGATTCTGGAATAAAATTATTAAGTCAGTCAAGTATTGTTGGCAACGAATTAATTCTATCTTCTGCACATTTAACAGGATTTACAGTAAGCCTGGTTGCAAGAGGTAATGTATTGCCAAATAAAACTGTAGCAGCTACATCAGGAACAAATCAAAATGGTAAAATTACTTTATCAGATTCAGAAAAAGCATTTATTATTGCTGGCGATACAAGTGGTGGCACAATGAATGTACAGGTAGGATTTAACTTTCAACCTAAAATGAAGTCAATGCCATTAAATACAACAGCAGGTAATATTGCTGGTCAAAATCAAATGAGAGATAAAAAGATTACACGTATGAATTTACGTGTATTAGACTCTGCTGGCGTTGTTATAGACGGTAATACCGTACCAACACTAGAGTTTGGCACAGCATCATCTACGCCTTTAAACAGCGATTTATCGCCATTTACAGGTGTTATACAAGATAATAACGGTGGTAATGGTTGGAATATAGAAGTAGTGCCAGAAATAACTGTGCCTAATCCTATGCCATTTCACATACAAGCTATTGAATATGAGGTGCAATCTTCTTGAATCAAGTACAAAGACAAGATGATATAATTAAATTACAAGATTTTTTGTTGCAACAAGAAAATGTAAACTTGGCTGTAAGTCATCATTTTAGTGATGGATTGTATGCAAGAGAACTAACTATACCAGCAGGTGTAATTTTAGTTGGTGCAAAACATAAGACTAGGCACTTATACACAGTTGTTCAAGGAAAGTGTAAAGTATCAAGTAAGTATGAAGATTTGGATATTGAAGCACCTTTTATGGGTGAAACAATACCAGGAACAAAAAGAGTAATATATGCAGAAACAGATTGTGTATGGGTAACTTATCATCCAACACATTTGACAGATGTTAAAAAAATAGAACAAGAAATATTAGAACCAGAGGTAATTTAGATGTCTTTTGCAATTACAGCAGCAGTAATAGCAGCAACAGGAACGGTTATGTCGACTGTTGCAACAGTAGAATCTGGCAAAGCGGCACAAGAAGCCGCAGAACGAGCAGCAGAAGAACAACGGATAGCTGCACAAACAGAAGAATTAAAACGTAGAGAAGAACTAAACAGAGTTTTGGCTTCTAATATTTTGTCTCAAGCAACATCTGGCATAGCTACAGAAGGAACACCAGCAAGCCTTGCTTTAGAACAAGCAAAAACAATAGGTGAAAGCGAAGGTGTGCTTTCTTTATCACAAAGATTAAGAGAAAGAAACTTGCTAATAGAAGGGCGTACAGCAAAATCAATGGCTAATATGCAAGCTGCATCTACTTTGCTTAAAGGTGCAAGCAGTCTTGCTTCAGATATAAATACGATAAACAGTTAATAATGGCTATTCAAAAAATAGAAAGATATGGAAAATTTACGCCATCCCCTATAGACGAGTCTAGGGCAAGAAAGATGCAACAACTTGCAGGTACACTTGGAACTATTGCGGAAACTGCACGAGGTATTGGCGAAGAAATAGCGATCAGAGAAGCACCAGAAAAAGCACGTAAAACTGTAGAAGAAGCAGTTGAAACAGGACAAGAGCTTCCTGTTGGCAAAGGATATGGTGCAGATGCTTTTAATAGAGAAGCAGTAAATGCATATTTATCTACAATAGACGTTGATGTAAAAAATAAACTTAACGATTTAGCAGAAACAAACAAAGATAATCCTGAAAATTTTTTAAATGATGCTAATGGATACCTTGATGGTTTAACAAAAAGTGTTCCCAAAGAATATAAAGAACAAATATTTTCTAGCGTTCAAGAAAGAATTAAAAGAACAGCAAATACTGTAACAGATAATTTTTTAGTAAGAGCAAGACAAACAAGTCAAACTGCAATAACAGACTCTATTAATCAAGGAATACGTGATCTTGGCGTTCTAGCACAAAATAATGACCCAAGTTTACAATCAGAAAAAGAACTTGTTTTTTTGGCAATGGATGCATTAGCTGAATCAAATCCTGTATATGCAACAAAATTAACAGAAGAAAAAAGAAATGTAGAAAAAAATATTTATAGCAATTCAATAGCTGGTAGATTGAACGACATTGCAAAAAATAAAAGCCCTAAAGAAGCATATGAAGAATTAATTAAAATAGAGGAACAAAGACTTGATTCTTTTTCTGTAGAAGAATGGTCTGTATTTATAGGTCGTCAACAAGACAAAATTAGAAAAACAGAATCACTTATAAATTCTGCACAAAAAGTAATAACTGCCGAAGAACAGCAATTTTTTGATGGATACATAACAGGAGTTTCTTTAGGAATAAATCAAAGTTATGAAGATACTGCAAGAGCAATGGAAATTGCAAAAACAGATAAACAAATTGATCAATTAAATGAAGCAATAGAGTTAGGAAGATATTCTGAAAGTGATGCTCAAACGAGATTAAATTTGTATCAGACTGCAATATCAAGTCCAGAAACAACTAGGCTTGCTGTTAAAATGCAAAAACAAGAAAAAAGAATACAAACTCAATTAAGTAATGATGCCTATGGATTTGCAGTCAGACAAGAAGTAGCAGACGATATACCGATTGATTTATTAAATCCTACAACAGAACAAATAGGCGCAAGAAGAAATCAAGCAAATATAGCATCAGAATTTTATCAAAAACCCATACCACCGTTGAACGATTCAGAAATTAATTTTTTGGTAAATGCATGGCCTAACTTAACTCCTCAAAAACAAGCAGTATTAGCAAATGCTTATGGGCCTCAATCATTTATTTGGTCAAAATTTTCAGACAAAAATGCAGGTGTTTATGCACAAGGTGCGGCAAATCCAAATCCTGAAACAAGAGAAGCAATTTTTGATGGACAAGAAAAAATAAATAAAGAATTTGTTAAATTTACACAGAGTTTTGAAAGTATTTTTAATGAATTTTTTATTACATATTTAGGTATGGATACTGTACCAGACCAAGATTTTTTTGATTTTAGAGAAGCTGCATTTGCAGTTTACGCATCAAGAATAGGTCAAGGTGATTTTAAAAATGTAAATCCCAAAATAGCAACACAAGCATTTAAAGAAGTAATAGGAGATGTTCCTAAGATAAGAGGTAACAAAACAATTCTCCCATTTGGAATTGATGAAGATCAGTTTGAAGATTATTTTAACAACATGACTAAAAAAGAATTACAAAGAATTTCACCTATAAAGAGGGATGAAACAGAAATAGACAACATATTAGATATTATCCAAAGCGGAAATACTAGAATAAAAGCAATAGCAGACAGTCAATATATTATTGTTGCAGAAAATGGAGAAGAATCGCCTAAAACCTTAACTGTTGATAAAGAACCAATAACTTTTACAATTAATCAAAATGTTTTAGATTCGTTTTTTGGCAGACAAGCAGCAATTACTAATGAAAAACAAGCAAGAGAATTTGCAAAAAGACAAGAGCAACAAAGAATTATTAATGAAAGAAGTCAAGGTGGCTTGATAGTGACTGTTGGGTTGTAATATGCCATTATTGTCAGAAAAAGGTAATAGACAGTTTTTGCAATCATTAGACGCAATACCTCAAGATTATCTTAATACTAAAGAACCAGAGCCATTAGAAGTTTTTAAAGCATCATATAATTATGTTATTGATGAAGAACGATCTGATTCATTTTTATACAACAATCAAATGTATTTTGACCGAATTGAACAAGTAAGAGACATTGGATTGCAAGGTGATGTTGATTTGACTCCTTACACAAAACCATCTGGTGTTTTTGATTACAATGCTTTTGCTACAGACACAGGTTTAATTAAAACAGATTTAGAATTATTTGAAGAACGTCAACAGTTATTTAAAGAAAGACGAGAAGCAAACCAACAAGTAATGGATCGTGGGGGTGGTTTTTATCAATTTTTAGGAATGTCTGCTGGTTATATGACCGATCCAATTAATTTACTAACACTTGGATTTGGTGGTGTTGGCATAACTGCAAAAAGTTTAAGTGTTCTTGGTAGAACATTAGCAGGTGCTAGAAATAGTGCGGCAGTAGCTCTTGCATCAGAAGCAGCAATACAGCCCCTTGTTTATACACACAAACAAACAATCGGCTCGCCTTATGAAGTTGAAAATGCTTTGACTGCAATAGCAACAGTAACTATTGGTGCAGGGATTTTGGGTGGCGGTGCTGAAGGTATTTCTGGATATCTTTCTAAAACATCTACACAAGCAAGTCCATTTGTAGGAGAGCAAATAAGAAAGCCTTTTAAATACACCCCAAAAGAAATGGAAGGACAATTTTTAATTGTACCAACACAAAAAAATATTGAAGGATTTAAAGCAGATTTAATTAAAACAGAAAAAACAAAATTGCTTGGAAAAACAGAGGGTATAACAAGTGGTCAAGTTAAAAAATTAAAAGGTGAATTAAAAAATTTAGAATTTGATTTACAAAAAGCAGACAAACCTCCTGTCAAAGTTGTTGCAAAAAAAGGAGAGTCAGCACGAGTAGCAAAGCAACGTGTAATTAAAGAAGAAAAAAAACGAATAAAAAATCGCATTGACATTGTTAAAAAAGAACTTGCTAGGGCTGATACAGCAAAATTAGCGAGATCACAGTTAAGTAAATTAGAGCAAGGTATATTGCCAGAATCTGCACAAAAAGAATTAGATAATTTTGTTATGCAGCCAAGCACACCACAAATACAATCTGTTTTGTTTTTAGAAAGAATGGGAAATAATTTAAAAGCACAAAAAGGGTTTAGGGCAGAAGAAATAGCATTGAAAGAATATGCTAATGTTTTTGATAGAAAACTTACAGCAAAAGATAAAAATAAAATAATTTCAAAAGCTGCTAATGTAACAAAAGCAAAAATTTCAAAAGCTGCTAATCAAGCAAAAATTAAACTTGCTGAAGAATTAAAAAATACAAATTCAAAAAATTTAACAAAAATAGAAAATATTAAATCTGTAGTAAATGACTTAGACACAGAAGATTCAAAAATATTGCAACAAAATTTTATGAAAATTTTTAAAAAAAATGTACAGAAAGATGCAGAAATACTTAAAAATAATGAAGATGTTGCAAAAGAAGTAAATCAACTTGTATTTACTCCAGAAGATTTTTCAAAACCAGCTAAAACAAAAGCACCCGAAGCTAAAACTACAGCTATGGAAAGAGAAATATTAGAAGCATTAGATGAGTTAGAAAACTTCAATGAAGAAATGGTTGCATTTAATCGTTTAGATAAAAAACAATTACTTGAAGGCGAAGGACAAGATTTAAAATTAGTAGATGCTCAAAAACAAATAGACGAAATAGATAAAGAATTAGAAGATTTACAATCAATAATGAGGTGTAGTCTTGAGTAGTTTTAATTTTTGTATACAACAAGCACTTAAAGAAAAACGTGTTCCAAAAAAAGTAGCAGATAAAATACTTAAATCTAAAAATCCAGAATTAGAATTAAAAAAATTTGCATACAATGCTGCTTTACGAAAAAGAGAAAAAATAATTAATGCTGTAAGAACAGAGGAATTAATTAAAAATATGGAATTACATCCTGATGGTTTAGAAGCAGGGTTGCTTGCATTATTATCAAAAGATAATACTGGTAAAGCAGCTTACACAAATGTTGATTATTTAACAAAAGTATTAACTCAAGAGTTTGCAGCAGATTTTAATGCGGGGCTTGAATTATTTAGATACAAAATGTTTGGAGCATTTAAAAATGAAAAAAGTGGCAATGACTTTGTAAAAGCAGTGCGTGGAGGAGTTGTTGATGATAAAGATATTATGCAAGCAGCAAAAGATTATGTAAATTTAAAAGAAAAAATGCGTCTTGAATTTAATAAAGCAGGTGGTTACATACCAAAAAATGATAAATATTTTTTACCTCAAAAACATGATGCAAAAATTATTGCAAATACAAACAAAAGCGAATGGGTAAAGTTTGTATCTGATAGGCTTGACAGAAAAGAAATGAAAAATGATGCAGGTAAAATAATGGATGATTCGGAACTTAAAGAATCATTGGAATATGTATATGAAACAATTACAACAGGTGGTTTAAATAAAGCTAAAAATGATTTTGGGCCAAAGCCTTTACAAGGAAAGTTGTCTCGCAGACATTCAGAAAGAAGATTTTTGTATTTTAAAGATGCTGAATCTTGGATTGATTATCAAAACAAATTTGGTAAAGGAGACATACTTACAACATTAACTGATGATATCCAAGATGTAGCAAATGACATTGCATTATTGTCAGTTTTAGGAACACAACCTAGGAAAATGTTTGATAATTTAAAGGCTTATGCACAAAATAAAACAAGAAAATCAGGCAAAGAAGTTAAATCATATAAACTTAGAGAAGCTGAAGCAAATTATAAAAATGTCAGCGGTGAAATAAACGGTGGAGAATTAACGTCTTTAGCAGATGGAGTTAATTCTTTAAGGGCAGTTACAGTTTTTTCAACACTTGGAGGTGCTTTTTTGTCGTCATTGCCAGATGTAGCATTTACAATTTTAACTGCAAAATACAACGGCCTTAGCGGGATAAAAGTATTTAGAAGAATACTATCAAATTTAAAAGAACAAAGTATTAATGCAAAAGAGTATAGAAAAAATTTAGCAAGAATAGGATTTATTAATGATACAGCATTGGGTCGTGCTCATGCTGGGGCTAGATTTGCAGATTCTTATGGAACAGGAATGACATCAAAAATAGCAGAAGTTACTTTAAGAGTATCTGCATTAGAATCTTGGACACAAGCAGTTAGAAAAGCATTTTCTATGGAGTTTAATGCTCATTTAGTAGACAATTTTTCAAAAACATTTGATGAGTTAGGTCAAGAAAAAGCATTATTTGGAAATCTTAAACAAATACTTGAAAGAAATGGGATTACAGAACAAGACTGGAATAATTTCAGAAAACAAAAAACAATGTTAATTAAAGGTCATACATTTGCAGATTTAAGAAATGATCCATCTAAAAAATTTCATCAAATGATTTTGCAAGAAACTGAGTTTGCTTCACCAACTATTGATTCAAGAGTGAGAGCAGTTACAACATTAGGAAGAAAACGAGGAACTTTTGGAGGAACTGCCGCAAGAACAGTTATGGAAATAAAATCTTACCCAATCTCAGTTATGATGCAACATTGGGTTAGAGGAGCATCTCAAGCATCAGCAAGCGGAAAGATAGCATATATTGGAAGTTTTATAGCTGGAACAACAATGATGGGTGCTGCATCTTTACAGCTTTATGATTTATCAAGAGGACGAGAGCCAAGAGAAAGAATTGATAGAGATTTTATTACAGATGCGGCTATTAGAGGAGGATCTACTGGATTAATTGGAGATTATTTTTTAGTAAATACAAGAAAAAGATTTGGTGCTTCCGCATTAGAAAGTTTTGCTGGGCCAACTATAGGAAGGGGTCAAGATTTATTGTACTTTGCTAGTGAAAATATAGGCAAATTAACAGAAGGTGAAGACACTAATATCAAAAAAGAAGCATTAGATCTTATTGAAGATTGGACTCCTGGCACTTGGCAAACACAGCTTATTATTGATTCTTGGTTTGATCAGTTAAAATTACATGTAGACCCAACTTATCAAAGTAGTTTGAATCGCATGGCTACAAATAGAATGAGAGATTATGGTGTAGGTCATTGGTGGTATCCAGGAGAAACAGTTACAGAAAAAGCTGAACAAGTTTTAGAGGATTTTTAAAGCATTTATTTGTATAATTTTAAAATTATTTAAGGTTTTAATATGACAGTAACAGCAAATACAACTAGAAACGATTATGTAGCTGGCAATAATCAGAATGTATACAACTATACATTTCAATTAAATGATGCATCAGATGTTAAAGTTTTGTTAGGCGGTGTTGTACAGACATTAAATACTAATTATACCGTTCAAAACGTAGGTGTAGGATCAGGAGGAACAATTACATTTACGTTAAAAGACAGCAATAACAATCCTATCTTTCCAACACAAGGTACTGCCATAACTATATTTATGGCTATGGATTTAGATAGAGATACAGCGTTTCAAGCAAATGGGCCATTTTTAGCTTCTGAAGTAAACAATGATTACGATAGATTATGGTTAGCTTGTAACCAACAACAAACTGCAATCAATAGAACATTACGATTAAAAGATCAAGATGCTGCTGTAGGCACAATGGAGTTACCTTTAAAGGATGTTCGTAAGGGTAAATTCTTAGCTTTTGATTCAGTTACAGGCGAACCAATAACAACACAATCATTTTCTGGTTCTGGATTTGTAGAAAAGACAGGTGATACAATGACAGGATTACTTAACAATACTGTAGGATATGCTGTAGGAGGCACTACATTTATTAATTCAACACGCAATTTAATAAATATTACTATTGATGCTGGAAGTTTTTAAGGATATATATTATGAGTCAAACGATGCAAATTAAAAGAAGTACAGGAACAGCCGTTCCCTCAAGTTTAGCTTCTGGAGAATTAGCATATAGTTTTAAATCAGATACAAAAAAATTATATATTGGTGATGGCTCTAATATTATTACTGTTGGTGGTCAAGCATTTACAGACAAATTAGATGGTATTGAAGCAAACGCAGATGTAACTGATGCCACAAATGTTGAGGCCGCGGGAGCGCTAATGGATTCTGAGGTTACAAATCTCGCGCAAGTAAAAGCCTTTTCCTCTTCTGATTACGCCACAGCCGCACAAGGTACATTAGCCACTAATGCTTTACCTAAGTCTGGCGGTACGATGACAGGCAATATTTCTTTTGGTGATGGTAATAAACTTCTGCTAGGAGACTCTAATGATTTAGAAGTATTTCACAGCTCAACTTCAGGTAAAAGTTTTATCATCGATAACGGCCCTGCCGATTTAGAAGTCCAAACAAACGGCACTGGAATTAAATTTCGAGGAGGTGCTACAGGAGGTGGGTCTTCTAACATTACACTTGCGGATTTTCATTCTGACTCTACAGCTTCCTCAGGAGATCAATATTATGTTGAGTTAATGCACGATGGTACGCAGAAATTTAGAACTTCTGCCAGTGGCGTAGATATTACTGGCAGAGCAAGAGCTACTACTGGTTTTTTAGGTGCGGCAGGAGCAACTGTAGATGAATTTAGTACTGATGGAACGCTTGCAGGTAATAGCGATGTAGCCGTACCAACTGAAAAAGCTGTTAAAACATATGTAGATGGAAGGTTTGGTAATTTAAGTATTAGTGGAAGCACAATAGCAACTTCTGGATATTTAATAACTTTAGGTGCGGCCTCTAATGAAAATACACAAGTAGTTGGTAGTTTAACTGTTGCAGGAAATCTTAACGTTACAGGCGATTTAAACAGCACAACAACTAATAATTTAGAAGTAATAGACAAATTGATTACAGTTGGTATTGGTCAATCAGGAGGGTTAGCAGCAAGTGGTTCAGGTCTAAAAATAGATGGGGATGATGCACGATTCCTTTTTAATTATGACTCAAGTTCATCATCTTCTCAATTTGAAATAGACGAGGGAGATGGAAACTTTCATCCAGTAATACACACTGGAAACTCCGCTACCCAAACCTACACTATTAATGGCGGTTCATTTTAACTAGGTAGTCCTTTATGGCTCAAACAATTAAGTTAAAAAATTCTGGCACTTCAACTAATACACCTTCTTCTTTAGAGCATGGTGAGTTAGCGATTAACTATGCTGACGGCAAAATATTCTATAAGAACTCTAGTAACGCTATAGTTGAGTTTACAACTAGCGGCTCATTCCTACCCTTATCAGGTGGCACGCTTACGGGTAACCTATCTCTAGGCGATAACGTCAAGGCTAATTTTGGTACTAGTAATGATTTAGAAATTTATCACTCAGGGTCAGATAGTTTTATTGATGATACAGGAACAGGCAATTTATATATAAGAAGTAACTCAATCAACCTTCAAAAATATACTGCTGAAAATATGATAACTGCTTTAGCAGATGGGGCGGTAACTTTATATCACGACAACTCTGCAAAAATAGCTACCACAGCCTCGGGCATCTCAATCTCAAACGATGCTAACTTTTCTGACAACGGTAAAGCTATCTTTGGTGCATCTGGCGATTTAAAAATCTTTCATGATGGGACATCAAATCCAAATGCTTCAATGATTGAAGAAAATGGCACTGGTAATTTAGTTATAAAAGGCTCTAATCTTGAAGTAAGAAGTTCTACAGATGAGTTATATGCCCAATTTGTTCAAGACGGTGTTTCAAAATTATATTGCGACAATGCACAAAAATTATCTACAAAATCAGATGGTGTACTTATTACTGGGGAAATTCAATCTGATTCGTTAGATGTCAATGGCAATGGTGATATATCTGGTAATTTACAGGTTCATGGAAATCTTACTGTAAGTGGTAGCTCATTCCTACCTTCATCAGGTGGCACGCTTACAGGTAACTTATCTTTAGGCGATAACATCAGTGTTAATTTTGGTGCTAACTCTGACCTACAAATTTATCACGATGGGTCTAATAGTATTATTAGCGAAACTGCTACAGGGAATTTGATTCTACGAGGCACAAACCTTAGTTTACAAAGTGATGATAATGACCATTACATTCAGTGCGTAGAGAATGGTGCAGTAACTTTGTATCATCAAACTGGAGGTAATTCTTCACCTAAAATTGAAACTACCAGTTCAGGTGCAAGTATATCAGGTAATATTACTGTCACAGGCACAGTGGATGGACGCGATGTTGCAACTGATGGAACTAAATTAGATGGCATTGAATCCTCCGCAGATGTTACTGACGTTACAAACGTTACAGCCGCAGGTGCTTTGATGACCACTGGTGGTACGGTGACAGGTAATATTTCTTTTGGAGATTCAAATAAACTTTTACTAGGCGCGTCAAATGATTTACAAATTTATCACGATACTAATAATTCTATAATAGAAGATTCGGGTACTGGAAACTTAAAATTAATTTGTCAAGACTTAGAAGTTGTTGATCAATCAACTAATAAATTATTTTCATCTAATAGTAGTGCTGAAACAATATTTTTTGCGGCAGGATCAGATGAAGCATTTAAAGTAAAAAATGCTGGTGTAGAAGTTATTGGTAGAGATTTAAAAGTTAATGATATTAAAGAATATACTTCTAATCATGGTGTTGAAATAGATGGCACTACAGTTAAAGACGGTGGAATTACTTTAACAGGCGATTTGAATTTTGGTGAAAGTAATAAGGCGATATTCAATACAAACTTTGAGATTTATCGAGATGCATCAAATTCTATTATTAGCGAAACTGGCGCAGGGTCATTAATTTTAAGAGGTACAAACCTCAGTTTGCAGAGTGATGATAACGACCAATATTTACAAGCAATTGAAAATGGTGGGGTAACTTTATATCACCAAAGTGGGGGTAATTCTTCTCCAAAATTGGTAACCACCGCTACAGGGATAGACGTAACAGGCTCAGCTAAAATTACTGGTTCAGCATCAGCAAATACAAGCGCAATCACTATGGGCTTTACGGCTCCAGATGGTCAAATAAAAGTTAAGAATTCTACTGGCTCACCTGCATCTAATTTAGATTTCTATACAACAAATTCAAGCGGTGCAACTACTGTTAAGTTAGGAATTTTAGCTAATGGTGGTATTAGCATTTCTACTGGAAATGTCACTATGGATGGAACTTTAATAGGTGTTAGCGCGCTTGGAATGGGCGGTGCAATTACTGGTGCTACTTCTGTCCAAACTGATTCTATAATTGAAAAAACAGCAGCTAATGGTGTTTCTATTGATGGCGTAGTTCTTAAAGATGGTGCTGTTACAGCTACTGGAGAACTTGAAGGTGCTTCATTAAATATAAATGGCAATGGTGATATATCTGGTCGTTTAGGCTTGGGAACATCAAGCCCCTCAAAATTGCTTCATTTAGCAGAATCGGCTGATGGAACTAAACTAAGGATTACCAGAGGTGGCGTTTGTGAGTGGGATTTTTCTATTGGGAGTACATCTACATTGAGTGGCGTGGGTTCTGGTGCTTTAGAAATTCTTCCTCAAAATGGTGGAACAGCTAATGAATTAGCTATAGGCACAGCAGGTTCAACTACTGCTTTAGTTCATGTAACAACCAGTGGCACAACCTTTTCTGGATCAGTGACTGCTTCCTCTTACGTCACCTCATCTGATGCAAGATTAAAAGACAACATAGAAGATGCAAAAGACTCTGGTCACATCATCGACAAAATCAAAGTACGCCAGTTTGATTGGAAGAAGACAGGTAAGCATCAAGATTACGGTATGATTGCTCAAGAATTGATCTTGGAATGTCCTGATGCAGTTTCAACACCAACCGAAGATCACCAGATGATGGGCGTAGATTATTCTAAACTCGTCCCTTTGATGATGAACGAAATTCAACAACTAAGGGCGAGAGTCCAAACTTTAGAAAAGGAAAAGTAAATGGCGGCAACGTGGAAAATAGTAGAGCTTGAGCGTAACAGCAATGCTCCGAATAAAGATGGTGTTATCGTAGCGCATTGGCGTTGTGAAGATTCCGAAGTAGTAGGCACTGACGATGACGCAGTCACTCACTACGGATCATCATACGGTACTTGTAGTTGGACACCTGATTCAACTAAAGAAGATTACACTAAATATACTGATCTGACTGAAGAAATAGTCATAGGATGGGTCAAAGCATCTGAGTCTGTATCTGCTGATGATATTGAGGCAAGCATCGCTGCACAAATAGCTGACAGTAAAGCACCTGCAATTTCAACTGGATTACCCTGGAGTTCGTAATGATTACTATAGATGATATTGAATATAAAGAAGATGATCTTTCTGACATAAGCAAAATTCATGTAGAAAGAATTAACGAGTTAAGAAAAGAACTTGGTCAATTACAAATGATGTTAGATGAAAAAAATGTATTGATCTCTGCTTATGCAAATGCAATCAAAGAGTCATTACAACCAGTAGAAGATGAAGGAGAAATTGTCAATGAGTGAGTCAGTTAAAGTGCCATCATGGGCTGTACCTTTAATGGCAGCAATTATACCAGCAGCTATTGCATGGGGAACTATGCAAGCTCAAGCGCAAGCAACGGATTCAGAAGTTAAGAAAGTTAGCAAGGTTGTTGAAACATTACAAAGTACAACTACCGATAATTCTGTGCGCAGCAAACTTAATGAGCAAGCGATACAAACTATTGCTGATGGATTGGCTGCACAAACTGAAATTAGTAAAGCTACTGACGAGAAGTTAGGTACGTTGATTGAGATTATGTTGAAAGAAAGGCGATAGGTTGAAATTAGTGATTGCATTAGTGATCATTGTCAATGGTATAGAAGATGATACTAAGAAAACTTTCTTTAAAAATCCTCAACATTGCGAATGGGTAGCGCAAGAGTTATCCCGTGATCGTAAATATTTTAAGGGAGTAGAACACGCTTTTTGCAGACCTGAATGGGTTGAAAAAGATACGCCAGTAACGAATCTTAATGTTGTGCCAATGCCAGTAGAAGAAGATGAAGAGGCTCCATAATGGGTATGACCCCCAAAAAATTAGAACCAAAATCAAAATACGCAGAATATGATTTTGATGGAGATGGTACAGTTTCTGACGAAGAGATTGCAAGGCATAATGAAATACTTCAGCAAGAGTTAGCGGAAGAAAAAGCAGATACACAAAGAAGAATGGCTTGGATGGCTATGATATCCATGATTGCATATCCTTTGGCATCATTGATAATTGCTGAAGATAGACTAGATACATGGAGTGCAATGAGTGATATGATATTTTTAAGTCAAGCATCAGTGATTGGTTTATACTTTGGTGCAACAGCTTATATGTCAAAAAAATAGGTAAGGTTATGTTACAAAATTTGATTGGCCCAGCAACGCAGTTATTAGATAAGTTTATAGAAGACAAAGATCAGAAGATGGCTTTGGCTCATGAGATAAGCACAATGGCAGAGCGCCATGCTCAAGAGCTTGCAAAGGGTCAAATAGAGATTAATAAGTTAGATGCCAAAGGTAATTGGTTTCAATCGAGTTGGAGACCGT